>Ga0081455_10000420_pt1 | contig 55691 bp, 53 predicted proteins | sample TabmetS3T2R1_FD_70207 | JGI IMG/M metagenome (GOLD analysis project Ga0081455, IMG submission 70207) | Tabebuia heterophylla rhizosphere microbial communities from the University of Puerto Rico - S3T2R1 | ecosystem: Host-associated > Plants > Roots > Rhizosphere ...
CTCCGTCGTCCAGGTGTAGACCGAGCCCAGGGCCTTGCCCGTGCCCCCGATGTTGGCCGCCGTGTAGCCCACCCCGCAGTAGTCGAGCACGGCCATGACCTGGGTCTGGTCGCTGGCGCCCGTCCCGGGCGGGCCCAGGGCGGTGCCCCCGGGCTGCTGGTTGCGCACCCACTCGGCGCGGTACAGGTGGCCCCGGCAGGTGAGTACGGCCTCGATCGGGAAGAGCTCGTTGTCGATGGGCATGACGTAGCCGTTGAAGCGGACGGCCTCGCCCAGCCCGGGGGTCGTGCCCATCCGGATCTCGATCGGGCTCCAGTAGTTGATGGCCACCGTCCCGCCCCCGGTGCGCCGCACGGTGGCCTCGGCGTAGCGCTGGGCCAGATCGTCCGCCGAGGGCAGCCGCTCGCTGGTGGAGGCGGCGGCACCGGCCAGCACCGGCGCGAACGCCGGATCCGAGTACACGAGGTGCAGGCCCAGGTCGGCGAGCGGGTCACCGAGGGTCGCCATCTCCCAGTCCACCACCGCACGCGCAGTGCCGGGGTCGTCCGGGTCGAGGATGACGTTGTCGATGCGGTAGTCGCCGTGCACGATGGACGCGCCGCTCTCGATGGGGCAGGTGTCGGCGAGCTTGGCGTGCAGCGCGTCGATGTCGGGCAGCGGACGGGTCCGGACCCGCGACCACTGGTCGTACCAGCGGCGGACCTGCCGGCCCAGATATCCCTGTGCGCGGCCGAAATCACCGAGGCCGACGGCCTGCGGATCGACGGCGTGCAACCGGGCCAGCACGTCGACCAGCCGGTGCGCGCACCGCTCGATGTCCGGCGCGGGCAGTGCGTGCAAAGCTTCGGTGGTCCGGATGACGACGCCGTCGACGTGCTCCACGACCGAGAACGGGACCCCGAGGACGTCGGCCCCGGCGAGGGCAACGGCGCGGGCGACCGGGACGTCGCTGTCCGCCAGTGCCGCCACCACCCGGTACTCGCGCCCCATGTCGTGCGCCGACGGGGTGAGGCCGCCCAGCGGCGGGCGGCGCAGCACCCAGCGGCGCTCCCCGTCGGTGAGCACGTAGGTCAGGTTGGACCGTCCACCCTGGAGCATCTCGGCGGACAGGTGGCCGCCGAACCCCGGGACGTTGCGGGCGAAGAACTTTTCGAGCGCGGGCAGGTCCAGCCCGTCCAATGTGGACGTCATCGCTGCTTCTCGTGCCGGCGCAGCACCCGCCGCGCGATGGCCCAGCGGTGGGTTTCCGACGGCCCGTCGTAGATGCGGAACGGTCGGACCTCGCGCAGGAACCGGCCGAGCAGGACGTCACCGGAGATGCCGAGCGAACCGCAGATCTGGACCGCGCGGTCGACGACGCGCCAGATCGCCTCGGCGCAGAAGGTCTTGGCGATCGACGTCGACTGCGACGCGGACTCGCCCAGGTCCAGTTCCCAGCACGCGCGCAGGATCAGGCCCCGCGAGGCGGCGATGTCGATCTCGTTGTCGGCGATCATCTGCTGCACCATGCCGAGGTCGCCGAGCCGGGACCCGAACAACCGCCGCTCCGCCGCGCGCGCGACCGCGATGTCCTGCGCCCGCCGGGCGATGCCCAGCCAGCGCATGCAGTGGGTCATCCGCGCCGGGCCGAGCCGGACCTGCGCGTAGCGGAAGCCCTGGTCCACCTCGCCGAGCACCGCCTCGTCGGGCACCACGCAGTCGTCGAAGACCAACTCGATGTGCCCGCCGTAGAGGCTCTCGTCGAGGGTTTCGATGTGCCGGACCGCCTTCAGGCCCGGGTTGCCCTCGTCGACCAGGAACATCGTCGCGCCGCCCGCGTCGCCGGGCTCGCCGGACGTGCGGGCCATGCAGATCGTGAAGCCGGCCCCCTCGGCACCGGTGATGAACCACTTGCGGCCGGTGATGCGCCAGCCGCCGGCGACGCGGTCCGCCCGGGTCGTCAGCGCCCCCGGATCGGATCCGGCACCGGGCGCCGGCTCGGTCATCGCGAAGCAGGACCGGATCGCCCCGCTCGCGAGCGGCCGCAGGTACTTCTCCTTCTGCTCGCCGGTCGCGGTGGCTTCGAGCATGTGCATGTTGCCCTCGTCCGGGGCGGCGATGTTCAGGGCGAGCGGGCCGAGGAGCGAGTACCCGGCCTCCTCGAACACCGCGGCGCGGCCGCGCATGTCGAGCCCGTGGCCGCCGTACTCGGCGCTCACGTGCGGGGCGAAGACACCCGCCTCCTTCGCGGCCCGCTGCAGCCGCTCTCGCACGTCGTCCGAGTGCACGACGCCCCGGTGCTCCTCCTCGACGGGAACAACCACGTCGCGGACGAACTCCGCGGTGCGCCGGGCAAGCTCGGCCACGTCGGGTCCGGGTGAGAGGTCGACGGCCATGACACCTCCACTTGGCTAATGACCATTAGCCCCGATCATAGGGGTATTCTGGTGGTACGAAAGAGGCGCGTGTCTGCCGTCACCACCGACGGCTAGCCATGGTTAGCCGCACGGAGGTGTCATGGACCGGCTCGGTCACATCCGGGACGCCGCGCTCGAGTTGTTCACGCACAAGGGCTTCGAGGCGACCACGATGGGCGACATCGGCGCGGCGGTGGGTATCCGCGGCCCGAGCCTCTACAAGCACGTCGCGTCCAAGCAGGACCTGCTCGCGCAGATCATGGTGACGACGATGGGCAACCTGCTCGCGGGGCACCGCAGCGCGGTCGCGAACGTGGCCGACCCGGTCGAGCGGCTCCGCCGGGCGACCGAGGCGCACGTGCGCTACCACGCCCGCCACCGGCTCGAGGCGTTCGTCGGCACCCGCGAGATCCGCAGCCTGACCGAGCCGCACCGGAGCCGGGTCCTGGACCTGCGCGCCGAGTACGAGGCCTGTTTCCGGGACGTCGTCCAGGCCGGTGTCGACGCTGGCGTCTTCCACGTGGACTCGGTACGCCTGGCCTCCTACGCCATCCTCGACCTGGGGATGGGCGTCGCGGTCTGGTACCGCACCGACGGCGAGCACCCGGAGGACGCGGTGGTGTGGCAGTACAGCGAGTTCGCGCTCCGCCTCGTCGGCGCGTCAGCCGGGAGACGCGCCGCTCGCCAGGAGTGACGGGTCCTGCCGCAGGATCGCGACCTCCAGACCACGCAGTCCCGGCCCCGGCTCGAGGCCCAGTTCCTCGGCCAGCGTGCTGCGCGCGGAGTGGTAGACGCCGAGGGCCTCGACCTGACGTCCGGCGCGGTAGAGCGCCAGCATCAGCTGCTCCCGGAGTCGCTCGCGCAGCGGATACGCCTCGACGAGGCCTTCCAGCTCGCTGATCAGATCAGGACGTAGCCCGGCGGCCGGGTCCGGATGAGGGTGGCATCGCTCAGCCGTTTGCGCAGGTTCGACACCAGGCCCTGGAGTGCGGTGGCGGCCGTCCGTGGCCTGGACAAGCAGGGCACGATCTACGCGACCGACTCGACCGGCTCGGTGTGGCGGATCCCGAAGCACGGCACCGCCCAGCTGTGGGCCGAGGGTCCGCTGCTCGAGGGCACCGGCGGGGCCGGGGCGGCGTTCCCCATCGGCGCGAACGGCATCGCGGTGCTGCCGCACGAGGTGATCGTCGCCAACACCGACCGCGGTGTCCTGGTCCGGATTCCGGTCCGGCCGGACGGCAGCGCGGGCACGCCGTCCGTGCTGCTGTCCTCACCACTGCTGGTGGGCGTCGACGGGATGGCGCTGGACGTGCACGGCACGATCTACGCCGTGATCGGGACGCAGAACCTCGTGCTGCGCATCGATCCCGGCGGCGCGATCACGACGCTGGCCACCGCCGCCGACGGGCTGAACCAGCCGAGCACCGTCGCGTTCGGCACAGGCAAAGCCGGTCACACGACGCTCTACATCGCCAACTTCTCGCTCTTCTCCCCCGCCCCGACGCCCGGGGTTCTCACGCTGAAGGTCGGCGTACCGGGACGGCCGCTGCCCTGAACCGGTCAGGCACACCCCGCCTCCGGCCCTCGGGCGGGGTGTGTCGCCGTGCGGTGGAAACCCGGCGCTCAGACCTCGGTGACCTTGCCCGCGGCGACTTCCACGCGGCGGCTCACGTGCACCGCGTCGAGCATGCGGCGGTCGTGGGTCACCAGCAGCAGGGTTCCCGGGTAGTTGTCCAAAGCGGACTCGAGCTGCTCGATCGCGGGCAGGTCCAGGTGGTTGGTCGGCTCGTCGAGCACCAGCAGGTTGACCCCGCGCGCCTGCAGCAGCGCCAGCGCGGCGCGGGTCCGCTCGCCCGGGGACAGCGTGACCGCCGGGCGCAGCACGTGCGCGGCCTGGAGCCCGAACTTCGCCAGCAGGGTGCGGACATCCGCGTCGGGGAGTTCGGGGATCTCCCGGGCGAACGCGTCCACCAGCGGGAGGTCGCCGAGGAACAGCCGGCGCGCCTGGTCGACCTCGCCGACTTCCACCCCGGATCCCAGCGTCGCGGTGCCGGACGCCAGCGGCGCCCGGCCGAGCAGGGCGGCGAGCAGCGTCGACTTCCCGGCGCCGTTGGCTCCGGTGATCGCCACCCGGTCCGCCCAGTCGATCTGCAGGTCGACCGGGCCGAGGGTGAACTCACCATGGCGGACCACGGCTCCCCGCAGCGTGGCCACGACCGCACCGGCCCTCGGTGCCGCGGCGATCTCCATCCGCAGCTCCCACTCCTTGCGCGGCTCGTCGACGACCTCCAGTCGCTCGATCATCCGATCCGTCTGGCGGGCCTTGGCGGCCTGCTTCTCGGTGGACTCGGCGCGGAACTTGCGGCCGGCCTTGTCGTTGTCCGTAGCCTTGCGCCGGGCGTTGCGCACGCCCTTCTCCATCCAGGTCCGCTGCGTCCGTGCCCGGGCTTCCAGCGTCGCGCGCGTGGTCGCGTACTCCTCGTAGTCCTCGCGCGCGTGCCGGCGGGCCACCGCGCGCTCCTCCAGGTAGGACTCGTACCCGCCGCCGTAGAGCCGCACCTGCTGCTGCGGCAGGTCGAGCTCCAGCACCCGGTCGACGGTCCGGGCGAGGAACTCGCGGTCGTGACTGACCAGGACGGTCGCCGACCGCAGACCGGTGACGAACCGTTCGAGCCGGACCAGGCCGTCCAGGTCCAGGTCGTTGGTCGGCTCGTCGAGCAGGAAGACGTCGTAGCGGCTGAGCAGCAGTGACGCGAGACCGGCCCGGGCCGCCTGGCCACCGGACAGCGACGTCATCGGCTGGTCCAGGTCCACCGACAGCCCCAGCTCGACCGCGACCTCGTCGGCGCGGTGGTCGAGGTCCGCGCCGCCGAGGGCCAGCCAGCGGTCGAGCGCGGTGGCGTAGCGATCGTCGGCGCCCGCGGCACCCGCGGTGAGGGCCTCGGTGGCCGCGTCGAGTTCCGCCTGCGCCGCGGTCACGGAGGTGCGCCGCGAAAGGAACGCGCGCACGGACTCGCCCGGCCTGCGGTCCGGTTCCTGCGGCAGGTGCCCGACGGTCGCCGTCGGCGGGGTGAGCCGGACCTCGCCCCGCTCGGGCTTGGCCAGCCCGGCGAGGATCCGCAGCAGCGTGGACTTGCCGGCGCCGTTGACGCCGACCAGCCCCACCACGTCGCCGGGTGCGACCACCAGGTCGAGGCCGGAGAAGAGGGTGCGGTGCCCGTGCCCCGCGCTGAGGTCCTTCGCCAGGAGGGTCGCACTCATCGAGCAACCCTAACCTCCGCGGGGACCCGGTCCTGGTGGCAGGGCCGTGTCCGGCCAGCGGGACGCCACACGATGATGATGTCCGGAGTTCCGGGCGCGACAGGAGGGACCGTGGCGGCGATGGTGCTGGCTGGGTTGGTGTCGGAGGCGGCAGCGGAGACGTACGAGCGCCTGCACGCGGCGGGAGAGCTGCCGGTCGGGCCGAAGCCGGACCAGTTCGACCTCGACGGGACGGCCGCGCGGGAGCTGCTGGACGGCGGGCTCGTCTCGTTCGCCGGCACCGGCGACCGGCGCTACGTTCGCGCCGTGCACCCGGTGATCGCGCTGCGCCGGCTGATCGACCGGCAGCACCGGCACCTGTCGGCGCTGCAGGCCGGCCTGGCCGGGTCATGGGAGCGGTTCGCCGATCTCGTCGCGCCGACGACCGGCCTGTCGCAGGACTCGCTCGACGGTGAGGACGTCCAAGCGGTCCGGGAGCCCGCGGAAATGGCCCGCCTCGCCGCCGGGCTCTACCGCTCGCCGCGCCGGCTGCTCCGTGCGACCTTCAACGCCCGCTCCGGGCACAACCCCACCACCCAGGGCCTGCTCCTGCCGCCACCGGACGCGCTCGCCGCCGGTGTGGAGTTCCGGATGCTCTACGACGCCGAGCACGCCACCGACGAGTGGGGCTCGCACAGCATCGAGCAGTCCGTGCTGGCCGGGGAGCAGGCCCGCATCCGGCGGTCGGTGCCGGTGAAGATGATGCACGTCGACGACAACGTCGCGCTGGTCACCATCGACCGCACGGGCGCCGACGGCGCACTGCTCATCCGCTCCCCCGCTCTGCTGGGATTGCTCGCGGAGTGGTTCGACGCGCTGTGGCGCGCGCCCGACACCACGGCCATCGGGGAGGCAGCCCCCGCCGAGCTCACCCCCGCCCGCCACAAGATCCTCCGCCTGCTGGCGGCCGGGCTCACCGACGAGGCGATCGCCCGCCAGACCGGCACCGCGGTCCGCACCGTCGGCAGGCACGTCGGCGCGATCTTGGATATCTTGCAGGTCGACAGCCGGTTCGCTGCCGGGGTCGCAGCGGTGCGCCGCGGCTGGCTGTAGGTGACCGCAACCGGACATTGTCCGGAATGGACCTGTCCGGCCGCGGTGCCCGGACGGCAGACTCCCCGGGTCGGTTGGGGGTGTGCCCCGGGGACGACCAGAGGGGGAGTCATGCGTGGGAGGACGCGCGGGTGGTGGCGTGCCGCCATCCTGACCGGGGCACTGGCGCTGTTCGCCGGGCTCGGGGTGAGCCCGGCGAACGCCGCCAACCCCTACACGCCCGAGCAGGTGTGCGGCGCGGGGTACCGGGTGATCTCGTCGAAGCCGGCGGTCTACGACGGCAAGTCCTACGGCGGCGTGTACCTGCTCTACAAGTCCGGCGGGTACAACTGCGTGGCGACGATCAAATGGTCGGCCGTCGGGGTGCCCACCGACACGATGGCCGGGCTCTACCGGGACTCCGAGGACTCCAGCCGAAACCTCATCGACCAGGGCGACTACAGGTACTACGCGGTCGTCCGCGGCTACGCACCGGACTGCGTCAGCTACGCGGGCTGGGTCGGCAGCGCGGTTGCCGTCAGCGGCTGGGGTTGGTGCGCGTGAGCCAGGGTTACGAGGTCGACCTCAGCAGCCTGGAGGCGGCCGGCAAGGCGCTGACCGAGGCCGGAGGGTGGGCGGGGGACGTCGCGGCACGGGTGCACCTCTGCCGGGCGAACGTCACGTTCACCGATGGGTCTACTTTGGACGAGTTGTTGCAGGGCGATACGGAAGACCTGCCGCTGCGCAAACTCGAAGGGGTGATCGCGCGGATGACCGATCTGGTGGAGCGCCGTCAGGTGCACGTCAAGGACGAGCTGGACTACGCCGGCCAGGGCCTGCTGAAGATCAAGGCGCTGTACGCACGTGCCGACGGCGAGGACGGCTGAAGAGCATGAGCAAGTACGAGGAGTACCGGGAAACGCTCTTCGCCGAGTTCCTGCGGCTGGCCGGGGTCATCGAGGAGTGCGCCAAGGTCCTGCTCCAGCAGTCGCCGCCGCCGGTGATCGAAGGCGTGGGCACCCAGACCGAGGAGTACGTCCGGCAGCGGTCGATCGACGCGGCGAAGAAGAAGGACGTGGTCTGGGAGGCCTACAGCCTGCTCGGACAGCTGCACGGCTACCAGGGCGGCGCGGCGGAGGCCGCCGACGAGGCCCGCCAGCACCTGTCCGCGGCGAACGTGAACATCGATGACGTGGACGAGAAGTTCGCGACCGCCCAGACCAACCTGACCGACTGGACCGGCTCCGGCGCGCGGGCGGTGATCGGCAAGCTGAACGATCTGAAGGCGTTCGTCGGAAACCAGTCGGCCTATGCCCAGTACCTGGACAAGGTCCTGGAGCAGTACGCGCTCCTCGTGCGCACCGGTGAGGACAACGCGGAGAGGTTCGCTGAGAACATCACCAAAGCACTGGCGGATGCGAAGAAGGACCGCACGACCGCCAAGGTCGAATTCGCGCTGAACATGTTCTTCGCCACCGCCGGAGTGGTCTCGGCCGCGAAATCGGGGGACGTGGTCGGCGGCGTCGAGAACATCGTGAAGGTCGTCGGCACCATCCAGGAGACGAGAAAGACCTGGGAGGAGACCGATCCGGACCGCATCATGACGCAGTTCCGGGCCGACGTGAAGCAGGCGCGGGAGAACCTGGCCGAGGCGGGCGACCGGCTCGCCAACCACTTCACCGCGATGCTGCAGGACATGACGACGGAGAACGCTAAGAGCTTCTTCAAGGATCCCGCGGTCGGCCTGGACGTCACGAGCCCGCACTTCAAGCCCGCCCAGTTCCGCCTGAAGGAGGCCGCGAATTGGGACGACTTCGCCCGCGCCGTGGAGAAGCTGCCCAAGGAGGCGCCGGCACCCCCGCGTGGCCCGATCGCGGAGCGCCTCGAAGCCGGCTGACCCCGCGGCGGAGTCGCACATTGTCGAAAAAGTGCCGCTCGCGGGAGTGGCACTTTGTCGAAAAAGTGCGACTTGCCGCGGCGTGGCGCACTAGCGTGGGCAGCGTGCGTGTGGCGACCTGGAACGTGAACTCCGTCAAACAGCGGGTGCCGAGGTTGTTGCCGTGGCTGGACCAGCGGCAGCCGGACGTCGTGTGCCTGCAGGAGACGAAACTGGCCGACGATGCGTTCCGCGAGTTGCTCGGCGACGAGCTCGCGAGCCGGGGCTACGAGGTCGCCCTGGCCGGCGAGCCGCGGTGGAACGGCGTCGCGATCCTGTCGAAGGCCGGGCTCGAGGACGTGGTGACCGGTGTGCCGGGCGCGCCCGGCTTCCCGCACCCGGAGGCGCGCGCGGTGGCCGCGACCTGCGGTGGGGTGCGTGTGCACTCGCTGTACGTGCCGAACGGCCGCACCCCCGGGTCCGATCATTACGAGTACAAGCTGGCCTGGCTGGCGGCGCTGCGGGAGTCGGTCGCCGCCGGGGCCGACTCGGTGATGCTGTGCGGCGACATGAACATCGCCCCCGCCGACGCCGACGTCTTCGACCCGGCCGCCTACGAGGGGCACACCCACGTCACCGGACCGGAGCGAGCAGCCCTCGCCGCGCTGACCGGCCTCGGCCTGCGCGACGTCATCCGGGATCGCTGGCCCGCCGATCGCGTCTTCACCTACTGGGACTACCGCGCCGGGATGTTCCACCAGGACCTCGGTATGCGGATCGACCTGGTGCTGGCATCGGCCCCGGTGGCGGGCCGGGTCGCGGCCGCGTGGGTGGACCGGCACGCCCGCAAGGGCACCGCCCCGAGCGATCACGCCCCGGTGATCGTCGACCTGGATGAGGCCCCGGACGGCGACATCGGCCCGGTCGTGCCCCCGCCGTCGGCGCCGCGCGCACGCAAGGGCAAGGTCAAGCTGCCGCAGTCGAAATGATCTTGCGACCGGTCGCGGCACATTATCGACAATGTGCGACTAGACGGCTGCCATCGCGTTCGCGGTCAGCTCCACCGAGCGCACCCGGTCCGCGACGTCGTGCGCGTGGTGCGCCAGGATCAGCTCGTCGGCCTGGGCCTCGGCCGCGAAGCCGGCCAGGTAGGCCCGCACCTCGTCCGGGGTGCCGACCGCCGTGTAGCGGGTCATCCCCGCGAGTCCGCGGCCGTTTTGCGACGCCAGGAACGCGTCGATCTCCGCGTCGGTGAAGTTCGCGCCCGCCCGGCCCCGCGACAACATCCCGCGGGTCCGTTCCCGGTACGCGAGGGTCCGCTGCGCGGCGGCCACGTCGTGGTCGTCGGCCGCGAACACGTTGGCGCCCGCGATCACGTACGGCTCGGCCAGCTGCTCCGACGGCTGGAACCGCTCGCGGTACAGGGCGACAGCCTGGTGCAACGAGTCCGGGGCGAAGTGCGATGCGAACGCGTACGGCAGCCCGAGCTGCGCGGCCAGCTGCGCCCCGAACAGCGACGAACCCAGGATGTAGAGCGGCACCACGCCCTCGCCCCGCGGCACGGACCGCACCCCGTGCACGGCGTTGCCGGCGAGATACGCCTGCAGTTCCAGCACGTCCTGCGGGAACGAATCGGCCGACATCGGATCGCGCCGCAGCGCCACCATCGTCTGCTGGTCACTGCCCGGCGCGCGGCCGAGCCCGAGGTCGATGCGCCCGGGGAACAGCGTCTCCAGCGTGCCGAACTGCTCGGCGATCACCAGCGGCGAGTGGTTGGGGAGCATGATTCCGCCCGAGCCCAGCCGGATCGTCTCGGTGTGCTCGGCGATGTGCCCGATCAGCACGCTCGTCGCGCTGGAGGCGATGGACGCCATGTTGTGGTGCTCGGCGTACCAGACCCGCCGGTAGCCGCTGCGTTCGGCCGCCTGGGCCAGGGCGACGCTGGCCGCGAAGCTCTCCCGCGCGGTCTGGCCGGGCGCGATCGGCGCCAGGTCCAGCATGGACAGGACTGGGGACATGACGGACTCACCTTTTTCTGCGTCACTGCCGCTCGGGGCGCGTCCTTCGACCTTTCGCTAATTCCCGAAATTACTCTCGCCGCGCGGCGCGCCGCACCATGACGCCGCTCACGGGCAGCGGCCCGTGAGCGGCGGGTGCGTCAGCCCAGCGCGCGCAGTCGCGGCAGGACGTCCTCGGTGAACTGGCTCAGGAAGCGTTCCTGGTCGTGGCCGGGGCCGTGGAAGACCAGGTGGTTCAGCCCCGCGTCCAGGTACGGCTTGATCTGGGCGACGGCCTCGTCCGGATCGGAGGCCACGATCCAGCGCTTGGCGACCTGCTCGATCGGCAGCTCGTCGGCCAGCCGCTCCATCTCCTCGGCCGAGGACACCGAGTGCTTCTGCTCCGGCGTCAGCGACAACGGCGCCCAGAACCGCGTGTTCTCCAGCGCCTTCTCCGGGTCGCGGTCGTAGGACATCTTGATCTCGATCATCTTGTCGATGCCCGCCGCGTCCCGCTCCGCCGCGGCCGCGCCCTCCGCGACCGCGGGCATCAGCTTGTCGTTGTAGAGCTCCATGCCCTTGCCCGACGTGCAGATGAACCCGTCGCCCGCACGGCCCGCGTACTTGGCCACCAGCGGGCCACCGGCGGCGACGTAGACCGGCACCGGCTGGTCGGGCCGGTCGTAGATCTTGGCGTTGACCAGCGTGTAGTAGTCGCCCTCGAACGACACGTTGTCGCTGCTCCACAGCTCGCGCATGAGCTTGATCGACTCGCGCAGCCGGGCGAACCGCTCCTTGAACTCCGGCCACTCCCGGCCCGACACCGCGATCTCGTTGAGCGCCTCACCGGTGCCCACACCGAGGATGACCCGGCCGTTAGACAACAACGACATCGTCGCGAACGCCTGCGCGATCACCGCCGGGTTGTACCGAAATGTCGGGGTCAGCACGCTCGTACCGATCTGTACCCGGTTCGTCCGCTCGGCCACCGCCGACATCCACGACAACGCGAACGGCGCATGCCCGCCCTCGTGGCGCCACGGCAGGAAGTGATCCGACACCATCACCGAGTCCAGGCCCAGCTCTTCGGCCCGCACGGCGTACTCGACCAGATCCCGCGGACCGAACTGCTCCGCCGACGCCTTGTAGCCGACTTTCAGACCCACGTTCGTCCTCCCTCACTGGTTGCTCCCCTCCAACCTACTGTGCCGTCCGGGAGAGCGAGGGACGCGTCAGTCGCGGAGGCCGGGAAACTGGTCGTCGCGCCACTCGGCCGGGCCGGCGCCGCCCGGTTCGCGCTCACGGGCCCGCAGCTCGACGCGCCGGATCTTGCCCGAGATGGTCTTCGGCAGCTCGAAGAACTCGATCCGCCGCACCCGCTGGTAGGGCGCGAGGTTGTCGCGCGCGTGCCGCAGGATCGCCAGCGCCGTCTCCTTCGTCGGCTCGTGACCGGGCGCCAGCGCGATGTAGGCCTTGGGGACGGCCAGCCGGACCGGGTCCGGGGCCGGCACGACCGCTGCCTCCGCCACGGCCGGGTGCTCGATCAGCACCGACTCCAGCTCGAACGGGCTGATCTTGTAGTCGCTGGCCTTGAACACGTCGTCGGTGCGGCCGACGTAGGTGATGTAGCCGTCCGCGTCGATCGTGGCGACGTCGCCGGTGTGGTAGCAGCCGCCGGCCATGGCTTCGGCGTTGCGCTCGGCGTCGCCGGGGCCCATCGACCCGGCCCGCACCTTCGCGCCCGGGGTGCTGCCGACCAGCGCCGTGGTCTCGGTCTGCCCGAAACCGTCCCGGATCGTCAGGCCCCAGGCGCGCTCGACCCGCCCGATCACCTCCGGGTTGAGCGGTTCCCCGGCGCCGACGACCTCACGCAGCGCGGGCGGGCGCTCACCGAGGTCGGCGTTGATCAGCATCCGCCACACGGTCGGCGGGGCGCAGAACGAGCTGACCCGCCGCGTGCGCAGCTGCTCCAGCAGGGCGGCCGCGTCGAAGCGGCGGTAGTTGTGGACGAATACGGTCGCCTCGGCGATCCACGGCGCGAAGAAGCACGACCACGCGTGCTTGGCCCAGCCCGGCGAGGAGATGTTGAGGTGGACATCGCCCGGCCGCAACCCCAGGAAGTACATTGTGGACAAATGGCCGACCGGGTAGGACACCTGGGTGTGCTCGACGAGCTTCGGGCGGGACGTGGTGCCCGAGGTGAAGTACAACAGCAGCGGGTCACCGGGCGCCGTGCCGGGATGTTCGGACGCCACGTGCGGCAGTGCGGCCGCGGCTCGGAGGTCGGCCCATCCCTCGGCGTCGCCCACGCTGATCTGCGTGTGTAGGAGCCGGGTACCTCGGCGAACTTGACGGTTCGGCGGCGTTGCACACGACGAACCGGGCGCCGCTGCGCGCGATGCGGTCGGTCAGGTCGGCGGGGCCGACCCGCGCTGGTGGTCGGCAGGATCACCGCGCCCAGCTTCATGATCGCGAGCATCGACTCCCACAGCTCGACCTGGTTGCCGAGCATGAGCAGGACCGGGTCACCACGGCGCACGCCCAGCCCGCGCAACCACGCGGCGAGCCGGTCCGAGGCACGGGACATCTCCGCGAACGAACGTTCCGTCGTGGTCCCGTCCTCTTCGGCGATCAGCAGCGCGGCGCGGTCGTTGTCCCGGGCGATCACGTCGAACCAGTCCACCGCCCAGTTGAACCGATCGCCCAGATCGGGCCACCGGAACTCGGACACCGCACGGGCGTGGTCATCGCGCAGCGCGACCAGCTGGTCCCTGCTCGCGCGGTAGGCATCGGTCGCGTTCACGGTGGAGGTCCTTTCGTCCGGGCTGCCCGACATCATGCGTCGGCGCCCGGCCGGCCGATACCCGCCGATGGGGGTAGTGCGCTGTCCATCCGGACGGCGGGAAACGCGTCAGGGAAGCAACATCAGGCGGCGCGCCTGGACGACGGCCTCGTGCCTGGTGTGCGCGTCCAGTTTGCGCATGACGGATCCCAGGTAGGCCTTCACCGTCTCCCGCGACAACGACAGGCGCTCGGCGACCTCGGCGTTCGTCCGGCCCTGGGCGACCTGCGTGAGCACGTCGGCCTCCCGTGTGGACAGTCGCACCCGCGGCGGCCCGGCTCTGCCCTCGCCGACGCCGGCGAGCCGTTGCGCGGCCGCGTAGAGCCGGCAGCGCGCTTCGGGATCCGGGAGCGTCCCGGCGATCGCACGCAGCTCGGCATGGACGGACCGCAGCTCTTCGCGGGCGGCGGTCGCGGCGGGGGACACCGGATCGAGCCACGTGTCCAGCTCGTCGCGGCCGCCCAGCTCCCGGGCCAGCCGCTTGCCCGACTCCATGAGCGCGTCCTTGGCACGATCACCGACGGCGACCCGCCGCCGGACCGCTCCATAGAGCACGGCGCGGCAGCGCCCGCCCGCGCGGACGGGCCCGGCGATGAGCGAAGCCAGCCCTTAGGCCAGCACCGGACGGTCGTAATCGTGCGTGATGGTGCGTGCCGTGCCATAGTCGGTCACCGCGATCGGGTTTTCCTGCATCAGGACGCGCCCGCCCAGTCCGGCGCCCGGCAGGACCTCCAGGCCGTGCAATCCGGTGGTGCGCATGCCGACGAATCCGGTCAACCGCAGCCGTCCGGCCCGCACCTCGCCACCGAACACGACGGGCAGACCGGCCGCGCGGGCGGCGTTGTGCAACTCGGCATCCAGGACCGTGCGGGCGTCAGACATCGGCGTCCGTCCTCCTCGCACCACACCATCGTCGGCCGCCTCACGGTACCGGCGCGACCAGGGCACGTCGACTCCCGCGCAGTCCCGCTACCCCCGTCCGGGGGTAGCCGCGACAAGTCAGCGGTCCAGGTCCGCGAACAGCCGGCCGGCCGCGGCGAGCCATTCCGCCACCAGGTCGGTGCCGTCCGGATCGCGCAGCCACAGGATCTGCAGCCCGTCCATCACCGCCATCACCTGCCGCCCCAGCGATTCCGGATCCGGCACCCGGTCCGTCACCATGGCGGTGAACTCCGCCAGCACCCGCCGCTGACGCTCGGCGAAGTACTCCGCCGCGGGATGACCGGGCGCAAGCGATTCGGCTTGCAGTACCGAGAACAGCCGCACGATCTCCGGCTGCGTGGCGTTGCGTCGGACGAGCGCTTCGCACGCCCTGGGCAGCGAAATTCCCTGCGGCCAGCCCACCGCGTCCGCCCCCAGACCCAGCTGCCCGGCCAGCGACCGGACGTTCTCGGCATCGCGGTGGTCGAGCACGGCCAGCAGCAGACCGTCCTTGGACCCGACGTGGTGCAGGAGCCCGGGCACGGTCAGCCCGCACGCGTCGGCCACGTCCTGCATCGACAGGGCCCAGAACCCGCCCTCGCCGATCAGGCGCGTCGCCACGTCGACGATCTGCCGGCGCCGCTGCGCCGCGGGCAGGCGAGTCCGGTCCCGCCGGGAGGCCGTCGTCATTCGCCCATCCCCTCCTGTTGACCGCGGAAGCCTACGACACCTATCTTACCTAGCACCTATTAGGTACTAGGTAAGGATGCCTCGTGCAACACGGTCCCACCGTCGCCGACCAGGCGGCCCTCACCAGCGGCAACGACTTCTGGCACACCACCGCGGCCGCCGGCCTCCCCTCGATCACCGTCACCGACGGCCCGCACGGCGTGCGCCTGCAGGCGAGCGAGGACGACGTGGTCCGCGGCCGGCCCGCGACCTGCTTCCCGCCCGCCGTCGCGACGGCCTCGACTTGGGACCCGGAACTGCTCCGCCGCATGGGCGAAGCGCTCGGCGACGAGTGCCGCGCGATGGACGTCGCGGTGCTGCTCGGTCCGGGCATCAACCTCAAGCGGACCCCGCTGGGCGGCCGCAACTTCGAGTACTTCTCCGAGGACCCGGTGCTGACCGGCGTGCTGGCGACCGAGTGGGTGCGCGGTCTGCAGAGCCGCGGCGTGGGTGCGTCGCTCAAGCACTTCGCGGTCAACAGCCAGGAGACCGACCGCATGCGGGTCAGCGCCGACGTCGGCGAACGGGCCCTGCGCGAGCTGTACCTGCGAGCGTTCCAGCACGTCGTGACGCACGCGCGGCCGTGGACGGTCATGTGCTCCTACAACCGCATCAACGGCGTCTACGCCAGCCAGAACCACTGGCTGCTCACCGAGGTGCTGCGCGACGAGTGGGGCTACGAGGGCCTGGTGGTGTCGGACTGGGGTGCCGTCGCCGACCGCGTCGCCGCCGTCGCCGCGGGACTCGACCTGACGATGCCCGGCCCCGACGACCGCGGCGACCGCGCGCTGGCCGAAGCCGTCGCGGACGGGCGGCTCGCTCCGGAAGCACTGGCGACGGCCGCGGACCGCGTCCGCGCGCTGGTCGAGCGCGCCGCCGCGCGTGAACCCGGCGAGTACGACGCCGGCGCGCACCACGCGCTGGCACGGGAGATCGCCGCGCGCGCCATCGTCCTGCTGAAGAACGAGGGCGGCGTCCTGCCGCTGTCGCAGGGCCAGTCCGTGGCCGTGATCGGCGAGTTCGCCCGCACCCCGCGCTACCAGGGCGGCGGCAGCTCACAGATGACGCCCACCCGCCTCGACGACGCGCTCGGCGCCATCTCGGAATCGGCCCGGGTGCGGTTCGCCCCGGGCTACGGCGGCGAGCCCGACGACAAGCTGATCGACGAAGCGGTCACCGTCGCCGCGGACAGCGACGTCGCACTGGTCTTCGTGGGCACCACCCACGAGACCGAGGGCGCCGACCGGGACAGCCTCGAGCTGCCGGCCGCGCACCGCGAGCTGATCGACCGGGTCGCCGCGGCGAACCCGCGCACGGTCGTCGTGCTGTCCAACGGGGCCGTGGTGCTGACCCACCCGTGGGCGGCCGCGGTCCCCGCGATCGTGGAGGGCTGGCTGCTCGGGCAGGCCGGGGGCAGCGCGCTCGCCGATGTCCTCTTCGGACGGTCCGACCCGTCGGGCCGGCTAGCCGAAACCATCCCGCTCAAGCTCGCCGACCATCCGTCCTATCTGGACTTCCCCGGGGCGAACGGGCACGTGCGCTACGGCGAGGGCATCCACGTCGGATACCGCGGTTTCGACGCCCGCGAGCAGGCGGTGGCCTACCCGTTCGGGTTCGGGCTCTCCTACACGTCCTTCGCCTACGGCGAGGCCCGCGCGACGCCGTCCCAGGACGGCATCGAGGTGCGGGTGCCGGTGACCAACACCGGTGACCGGGACGGGCGCGAGGTCGTCCAGGTCTACGTCAGCGTGCCAGGCTCGTCCGTCCGGCGCGCACCGCGGGAGCTCAAGGCGTTCGCGAACACCCCGATCGCGGCGGGCGAGACAGCCGAGGTCGTGCTGCGCATCGCCCGCGCGGACCTGGCCTACTGGGACACCCGGCTCGGCCGGTGGGTCGTCGAAGGCGGCGAGTACCACTGCGCGGTGGGGTCGTCCTCGCGCGACCTGCACACCACCGCGGTCGTCGAGGTGATCGGTGACGACGCGCGGGTGCCGCTGACCGCGGAGTCCACAGTGGCCGAGTGGCTCGCCGACCCGCGCGGCGCCGAACTGCTGAAGCGAGAGTTCACCGCCATCGACGGGCCGATCGCGCGGCTGGTGGCCGACCCGTCGACGATCTCGCTGATGGGCAGCCTCCCGCTGAGCCGGATGCCGGCCTTCCCCGGCAGTCCGCTGACCGCGGAGGCGGTGGCGGAACTGGTGGCCGAGGCCAAGAGCTGACCAGCTGACCGCCGGGCCCCGGTGCGACACCGGGGCCCGGCGGGCTCAGCCGAAACGAGCGACGCTGCGTCGGCCCCAGCGGTGTCCGCGCGCCGGTGCCGTCGTCGGGCAGCGTTTCCAGTCAGGCTTCGGACGCGGCGGTGACCTGTTCCTTCTTCGCCTGACGGCGGGCCTTGGCCGCGAGCATCGCCGGGCTGATCTTGCCCGCCTCGGCGGGTTTGCGCGGCTCGGCGACCACCGGGGCGTCCGGGTCGTCCTTCTGCTCCGGCACGACCGGATCCTCGTCCTGCGCCGTGTCGGCAGCGGTCTCCGTGCCGTCCACATCGGACTCCTCGCTCGCGGTCCCGGCCGGCTCGTCCCCTTCGGCCTCGATGCCGAGGACGTCCTCGATCCGCACTTCCAGTTCCGGTGTCCGCGCGGCCTGGTCGGTCGCCGTGCCGATGATGTCGCCGATCCCCCGCAACTGGTCGAGCACCGCCTGGCGGGTGGCGCGCAGGCGCGCGACCTCCTCCTCGGCCGCGCGGATCATCGCCCGCGCCTGCTCGTCCGCGCGCTTGGCCAGCTCCTCGCGCCGGCGACGGGCCTCCTCCGCCTGGTCCTCGTAGGCCTTGCGGGTCTCCGCGGCGTCCTGTTCGGCCTGCTCGCGGATCTCCCTCGCCTCCAGCTCCGCCTGGGCGATGATGCGCTCGACCCGGGCGCCGAGGTTGCCGGAGCCCACGACCTGCAGGGGAACCGACACGTCACCGCCCACTTCGGACAGCCGCCGCTCCTTCTCCTCCAGCTCGCTCGCCAGATGACCGGCGCGCGCACGCAGCCGGCGGACGTAGGCGTCGACCTCCCGGCGGTCGTAACCACGCAGGGCCCGGGAGAACTGAGTCTCACGCTCGGCCAGGATGTCGTTGCCACCGCTGTTGACCATGTCCCGAGTCTCGATCGCGCTACCGGGGCCCGCAAACGGCAATTCCCCGTTCGGCTGAAGATCCGCGGCGGCCGGCACACCTTCCGCACGCCGCCCTCGGCCATCGCACGGTAGCCATCGGCCGCCGATCGTGGGATCAGCTACCCGGCCGGGCTCCCACATTGCCATCACCTTCCCGCGAATCGCCACCTTCCGGTGAGCGAGGCCATGCGCGCGCCACCGGAATGGGTGATGTTCGGCACGGGTACCGATCGCCCGATCGAGCCGTCCGGACCGCCGGTTCGCGGGGAGTATCCAGCGACCGCCCCAGGACAGCGCGTCGGCGCTCAGCCGCCCGGCAACTCCGTGACCGGGGCAAGCCACAACCCGACCAGGGCGTCGATCAGGCCGGTGGCCGCGTCATGCCAGTTGGGCCGGGGCGTCGAGGTCCCGTCGGCCAGAGCGCGTTCGCGTTCGGCGTTCATGTGCACCATCAGCTGCCGCGCCATGTCGTTGCGCTCGGCGCGCACCTCGGGCGGCAATGACGGCAGGCACCGCTTCACCCCCTCGAGCGTCCGCACCAGCGAAGGGGACGCCAACGCCTCGCCGGCCATCGCGTCGCGCAGCGCGGGGTCCGTCATCAGCTGCGCGCTGAACCGCGCGAACCACGTGGGGTTGCCCAGCGTCTCCAGATGCTCCGTGGTCGGGCGCACCATGCACCCGACCCAGTCCCGCACCTCGTTCGACTCGCCCACCTCGGCGACCATCCGGTCGCGGATCTGCTCCGTCTGGACCGTGTGCTTGCGCAGGATCGCGCGCACGAGATCGGCCTTCGTGCCGAAGTGGTAGCCGACCGCGGCCGTGTTGCCCTGTCCCGCCGCCTCGCTGATCTGCCGGTTGGACACCGCGTAAACGCCGTGCTCGGCGAAGAGCCGCTCAGCCGTGGCGAGGATCGCCTCGCGCGTGGCGGTGACGCGATCGGCCCGGCCCGTCCTCGTCGTCATGCCCACCACCGCACAGAAGTCCAGGCAGGTGCAAGACCCGCGAATGTCACGGCAAGTTTACCGATCACCGGAGCCGAGCCTAACGCCGTCTGCTACCCTAAGTCAATCGATTGATTTAATTCGCGTCCCTCCCTGTCACGAAGGGTTCAGCTATGTCCTCTGCCCCTGCCCACCACGCGGGCGCCAAGTCCGGCGGCGTGGTCGCGGCGCTGGCGTTCACCGGCATCGTGGTCTCGCTGATGCAGACCCTGATCATCCCGCTGGTTCCCGAACTGCCCACCCTGCTGAACGCTTCGTCGTCCGACACCGCGTGGGCGATCACGGCGACGCTGCTCGCCGCGGCGATCGCGACACCGACCGTCGGCCGTCTCGGCGACATGTACGGCAAGCGCCGAATGCTGTTGGTGAGCGTCGTCCTACTGGTGGCGGGCTCGGTCATCTGCGCCCTGTCCGTCAGCCTGGTGCCGATGATCGTCGGCCGCGCACTGCAGGGCCTGGCTGCCGGCGTGATCCCGCTGGGAATCAGCATCATGCGGGACGAGCTTCCGGCCGAACGGCTCGGCTCGGCGACGGCCATGATGAGCGCCTCCCTCGGCGTCGGCGGCGCGCTCGGGCTGCCGGCCGCGGCACTGATCGCGCAGAAGGCCGACTGGCACGTCCTGTTCTGGTCCGCCGCCGGCCTCGGTGTGCTCGCGATCGTCCTGGTCACCTCGGTGGTGCCGGAGTCGCGGGTGCGCAGCGGTGGCCGGTTCGACCTGCCCGGCGCACTCGGCCTGTCGATCGCGCTGCTGTGCCTGCTGCTGGCGGTCTCCAAGGGCGGTGACTGGGGCTGGGGCGACGACCTGACCATCGGCCTGTTCGTGGGCGCCGTCCTGGTGCTGCTGGTGTGGGGCTGGTGGGAACTGCGGGCGAAGGATCCACTGGTGGACCTGCGGACCACCGCGCGCCGTCAGGTGCTGCTCACCAACATCGCGTCGGTCGTGTTCGGCTTCGCCATGTTCGCGATGTCGCTGGTGCTGCCGCAACTGCTGCAGCTGCCGACGGCCACCGGGTTCGGGCTGGGCCAGACGATGCTGGTGGCCGGTCTCGTCATGGCACCGTCCGGTTTGGTCATGATGGCCACCGCCCCGCTGGCCGCGCGGATCTCGCGCACCAGTGGCCCGAAGGTCACGCTGATGCTGGGCGCGCTCGTGGTGGCCGCCGGGTACGGCCTCAACCTCCTGCTGATGGGCGAGGTCTGGCACCTGCTGGTGGTGTCCTGCGTCATCGGCGCCGGAATCGGCCTGTCCTACGGCGCGATGCCCGCCCTGATCATGTCCGCGGTGCCGGTCTCCGAGACGGCGTCGGCGAACAGCCTCAACACCCTGATGCGCTCGATCGGCACCTCGACCTCCAGCGCCGTCGCGGGCGTGGTGCTGGCGCAGATGACCGTCTCACTGGGACCGGTGACCCTGCCGTCCCAGAACGGTTTCCGCGTGGTGCTCGCGATCGGCGCGGGCGCCGCGATCGTGGCACTGGTCGTCGCCGCCTTCCTGCCCGCGCGGCGCGGCGCGGCCAGGTCCGCGCCCGCCCCGGTGACCGGCCGCAGCGTGTCGGGCACCGTCACCGGCACGAGCAGTGCCGGCGCGCTGGTGACCGTGACCGCCCACCGCGTCGACGGCACCGTCGCCGCGAGCGCCGCGGCCGGCGGCGACGGCGGTTACGCGCTCACCGCGTTGCCCGGCGAATCGCTGACCCTGGTGGCCGTCGAGCACCCGGCGGTGCACGAGGCGGTGCTCGTCGGCGCCGGGCTCACCCAGAACCACGACATCGACCTCACCGCTACCAAGGAGCTTTCGTGACCAGGTACGACAACGCGACGGCCGAACTGGCCCTCACCGGGCGGGTGAACAGCGGGCGGCGGCCGCTGCCGGACGTGACTCTGACCCTGACCGACCGGGTCGGCGCCCAGGTCTCGCGCGCCCGCACCGGCAGCGACGGCGGGTTCCAGCTCACCGGGCTGGTGCCCGGCAACTACGTCCTGATCGTCTCGCGCACCGGGTTCCAGCCGCACGCCACGGTCGTCGCGGTCGGCACCGAACCCACGGCTCCGCTCGACGTCACGCTCGAACCGGCCACGAGCGTGCGCGGGGTGGTGCGGGACCGGCACAGCGGCCAGCCGGTGGCTGCCGCGGCCGTGACAGCGGTCGGCCCGACCGGCGACGTCATCGCCAGCACGGTGTCCGATCCGGACGGTGGTTACCGGATCACCGGCATCGACGCGGGTGAGATCACGCTGGTCGCGGCGGCGCCGGGCGCGGACCCGGCGGCCAGGGTGGTCCCGCTGGGCAACGGCAGGGAGCACGAGGTCGACCTGGTCCTGGACACCCACAGCACGCTGACCGGAACCGTGACCGCCGACGGCCGGCCGGTCGCGGGCCTTGCTCTGGAACTCCACGACGCGGCGGGCCGGGCCGTGGCCACGACGGTCACGGGCGCGGACGGCACCTACCGGTTCGAGCGAGTTACCGCCGGTCACTACACGCTGACCAGCGCCACCAGCCACCCCCGGGTGACGCCGATCGCCGCCGACGCCACGACCGCGGATCTGGCGCTGGGACGTTCATGACGGTCGGCGCGCCCGGCCGCCACGGATCTGATGGTCCGGACCGGGCCGCCCCCGTTCGATCCGGGGGCCCAAGGTCACCCCATTCGGGTGATTCCGCCCGGCAACGGCGTCCGGCGGGTTGAACCCTGTTCAGACTGTCCGCGGGAGGTGATGAACCGCGTGACGGACTCCCGGGCCGAAGTGGACATCCGGACGGCAGTGCTGGACGACGAGGTGGTGCGAGTCGAGGTCACCGGCGAGGTGGACCTGCTCACGGTGCCGTCCCTGGCGCAGGCACTGGCGGCCGCCGCGCGGCTGTCCCCGCAACGGATCGACGTGGACCTGTCCGCTGTGGAGTTCCTGTCGGTGTCCGGTGCGGCCGAACTGGCCCAGGCGGCGACGCGGACACCGGTCCGGGTGGGGCCGGTCAGCCACGCGTCCCGGGTCACCCTGATCGCCGCGGGGCTGGACCACCTGCTCGGCTGAGCCGGTGGCGGTCCTGCACACAGGAGTGCCGGCTCCCGCGTGGGGAGCCGGCACGACCGCGCGGTCCAGATCAGTACCAGTGCGCCCTGCCACCGACCCGCCGGCCGGCGCCGCCGAGAACCGCCAGTACCGCACCGACGACCAGCAGCACGATTCAGATCGTCCAGATGATGTTGATGCTCGTCAGCAGACCCGTGCGTGGGTACGTGAGCGCGCTGGCGTCGGCGGGACTGCCCGTCGACGAGGCGCTCGTGGCTTCCGCACGGTACGACCGCGAATCGGCCTACGACGCGATGAACCGGCTACTGGACCTCACGGCCCCGCCGACGGCGGTGTTGTGCACCGACAACGTCCTGGCCTCCGGCGCCTACCGCGCGGCGCAGGACCGCGGCCTGCGCATGCCCGCGGACCTGTCGCTGGTCGGGTTCGACGACGAGCCGTGGACCACGCTGGTGCGGCCGGAGCTGACGATCGTCGAACAGCCCACCTACGAGCTGGGCGCCCGCGCGGGTCGTCAGCTCCTGGACCGCATCACCGCGGGGGACGCCTCCCGGCGACCGCAGCACATCCAGCTGCGGGCGAAGCTGGTCGCCCGTGGCTCGACGGTGCCGCGGTAGGGCGTGCTCGCCCGGCCGCGAGTGTGTGCGGTTGCGAGACCGACGGTGATCAGCCGCGGCCGTGACCGTGGCCCTTGCGGGTGGTGCCGTCGCGGGTGTCCTGACCGCCGCCGCCCTGCGGTTTTTCGGCGGCGGGCGGCGGGGCGGCGGATGGTGGAGCCGGCGGGGGCGGCGGGGGCGTGCTCGTGTCGGTCGAGAGCACGGTGTCACTGTCGATCAGGGGTGACGGCGCGGCGGGGATCAGCCCCAGCCGGTGTGTCTCGGTCACCACCCGGCCGTCGTCGAAGGTGGAGGCGATCACGACCGACACCGTGTTGTCCGCGACGACCGCGGGCGGGGTCGTGACGGTCAGGCCGGTGATCCGTGACCAGTACGCGCGGTAGCTGTCCTCGCCCTGCGCCTGCATCCGGGGACCGAGGTGGGTCCACGCGTTGTCCGGCCGCGCGGGCAGCAGCGCGTAGTACTCGCCGACCGTCCTGGTGATCGCCCCGGCGTCGAGCGCCGCCGCCGGAGCCGGGGGCTGGGCCGGGGCCGGCGGATCAGGGGTGAGCTGCGTGAACAGGATGATCACCGCGAGCAGCGCGAGCACGATCCCCGCCGCCGGCAGCAGGAAGCGGCGCCGGTCCGCACGCGCGGGCTCGGCCGGCGGGGCGCCCACGCGCGTTGCACCGCCGACGGGGGCCACGGGGACCGTCGGGGCCGCCGGTGTCACGACCGGCTGAGTCCGGGCGCGGGCCGGGTTCAGCGCGCGCGGCGGTATCGGCTGGCCGTCGACGACCGCCTGCAGCGCGGTCACCACCTGCACCGTGCTGGGCCGCTGCGCGGGGTCGGAGCGCAGCATGGCCGTCAGGACCGGGGCCAGCGGGCCCGCGTGCTCGGGCGGCGGCACCTCGCCGGCGGCCACCCGGTGCAGCAGCGCGATCGAGTTCTCCTCCTCGCCGAACGGGGGCATCCCCTCGACCGCGTCGTAGAGGGTCGCGCCGAGGGAGAACACATCCGAGTCGGGGGTGGGCTCCTGGCCGCGGGCGATCTCCGGTGCGAGGTAGCTGGGCGTGCCGGAGACCAAGCCGTGCTGCGTCAGTGCCGCGTCCCCGCTGGCCCGGGAGATGCCGAAGTCGGCGATCTTGACAGCCCCGTCGTCGCCGACCAGCAGGTTGCCGGGTTTGACGTCGCGGTGCACGATCCCGGCCGCGTGAGCGGCGGCCAACGCCGACGCGGCCTGCACACCGATCCGCGCGACCGCCTCCGGGGTGAGGCTGCCCTGCTCGGCGAGCACCGCGGCGAGGCTGCGCGCGGGCACGTACTCCATGACCAGCACCGGCTGGCCGTTGTGTTCGGCGACGTCGTGCACGACGACGGCGTGCGGGTGCCGCAACCGGGCCGCGTTCCGGCCCTCGCGCATGATCCGCTGCCGAGCCTGTTCGCTCTGTGCCGGCCCCGGCCACAGCTGTTTGACCGCGACCTGCCGCTCCAGGCGCTCGTCGAGCGCGAGCCAGACCACGCCCATCGCGCCGGCGCCCAAGCGGCTCTCCAGCCGGTAACGCCCCGCCAGGAGCCCGCCGGCGCCGTCCACCGTCAGCCCATCCGTAGTCGTCACCCGATCAGGTTACGGATTGGTCGCGGCGGACACGAGACCGGGCACGGAACCGGCCGGGCCCGCCGCGAGTCGGAGCACCGACCAAGATCTCCCTCCCCGGAAGGCTTTCATGACCGACCCAGTTCCGAACCTCGGTGACGAGGCCACGGCGATCCTGTTCGACGCCATCGATTTCGCGGTGCGGGAAGCGGAAACGACCGAGACCGGGTTCGTCCCGTTCGTTCTTTCCGTAGCCGGCGACGGCGAAAAGATCGCCACCCGGTACGTCGACGACGAGGAGAACTTCACCGTCGAGGGCAGTGTGCGGCTCGCGCGGGAGAGCCTGCGCGGGACGGATCCCTCGACCCGGTGCGTCGCGCTGGCCTGGGACGGCTTTCTCACCCTCGGCGAGGATCGCACGGAGGCGGTGTTCGCCGAGGCGTACGAGCTGGACCGGCCGGAGGGCGTGATGTTCGCGCAACGCTACGTACGCGGCAGCGACGGCCTCGACCTGATCGGGAACCCGCTGCTGCTCCATCAGCGGCCGGAGCCGCTCGTGCCCCGAGCCGAACCCGCCGACGCGCGAGCCGAGGCCATCGCGCGGATCCAGGCGCTTGCGGACCGGCGCAAGCAGAACCCCCGCTAGCGGACGGTTCGCGCTAGGTTCGGCTCCATGGCCAAGGACGCGGCGGTGGAGCTGGAGGTCGGGAACCACACGGTGCGGATCTCGAATCCGGAGCGGGTCTACTTTCCGGCGCGGGGCGAGACGAAACTCGACCTCGCGCGGTACTACCTGTCCGTCGGCGACGGGATCGTGCGCGCGCTGCGGGAGCGGCCGTGCATGCTGCACCGGTTCCCGTCCGGGGTAAGCGGCGACAAGGTGCACCAGAAGCGTGTCCCGGCGGGGGCGCCGCCGTGGCTGGAGACCGTGCGAGTGCACTTCCCGCGGTACAACCGGTACGCCGACGAGCTGTGCGTGACCGAACGGGCGCACGTGATCTGGGCGGTCCAGATGAGCACGGTCGAGTTCCACCCGTGGAATTCGCGCCGCGCGGACACCGAGAAACCCGACGAGTGGCGCATCGACCTCGACCCCGGCCCGGAGGCCGGCTTCGCCCGGGTGCGGCAGGTGGCACACGTCGCGCACGAGGTGCTGGACGAGCTGGGCGCGACGGGGTGGCCGAAGACGTCCGGTGGCAGCGGCCTGCACATCTACGTGCGGATCGAGCCGCGGTGGGGGTTCTCCGAGGTGCGCCGCGCGGCGCTGGCGTTCGCCCGCGAGGTGGAGCGCCGCGCCCCCGACGACGCGACCACGACCTGGTGGCGCAAGGACCGCGACCCGGCGCAGGTGTTCGTGGACTTCAACCAGAACGCGCGCGACCACACGATCGCCGGCGCCTACTCGGTGCGGGGTGTGCCCGAGGCGACGGTGTCGACCCCGATCGCGTGGGACGAGGTGGACGACGTCGAACCGGGCGACTGCACGATCGCGACGGTGCCCGCCCGGTTCGCGAAGCTCGGCGACCTGCACGCCGGCATCGACGACACGGCCTACTCGCTGGAGACGCTGCTGGAGTGGGCCGACCGCGACGGGCTGGAGTGACCGTGCGTAAGGATCATCCACCGGGGTAGTCCGACCGCTCACCAACCGGAAGGACCGGACATGAGCGGCACGGACAAGGCAGCGAACAAGGCTGAAGAGCTCAAGGGCAGGGCGAAGGAATCGCTGGGCGAGGCCACCGACAACGAGCAGTGGAAGGCCGAGGGCAGGGGCGACCAGACCAAGGCCGACATCAAGCAGGCGGGCGAGAAGGTCAAGGACGCCGCGAAGGACGCGTTCGACCGCTGACCCGACTTCGGCGAGTGCGAGCCGGGCCACCCTCCGTGAGGATGGCCCGGTTTCGTCGTGGTTCGAGGCGCCGTGCCGAGCGGAATCACCGCTTCGCGGGACGGCCTTGCCGCGCGAAGAGCCGTGGCGGTCGCAAAAGAACGTCGCATACGCTACCAATTCACCCAAATAGAGCAGCCGTTTGGTGTATCGGCTCGCACCTCGCGGGCGTCCCTCCCAGTAGGACCTCCCTCCGGGACGGTGAGCAATGCGGCGATATCACGGTGGGTTGATTGTCGGAGCGGCCTGCGGGGCGCTGGTCGCCTGCGCGGGCGGGTCGCCGATCCCCGGTGAGCAGCCGGCGGACAGCCCGGTCGAGACAACCACCCGGGGTGGCACGGACAACCCCGCGACGACCACACGGGACCGCCCGCAAACGTCCCAGACCTCGAAGAGGGAACCGCCCGGGGTGCCGGGAAGCCCGATCGACTACGACAGCACCGTGCTGGCGGCCGGCGCGAAGGGCGCGCGGAACTCGGTTCTCCGGGAGCTGGAGGAAGCGTGTGGCCCCGGCCGCTGCGGCGTGACTGTGGTGATCGTGGGCAAGGGCGACTGCGCGGCGAGGATCGCACCGGATCCGGTGTACCCGGGCGGCACGGTCACGGTCACCGCCACGAGTTGCGAGTCCACAGAGGAATCGACACCTGAAGAGTCCACGGCGGAGTCTTCGTCCGGCGGAGAGAACACCGAGTCCGGTGGCTAGGACGCGGCTTTCGCCGCCACGACCCCGCGCGCAACAACAGACCGGGCCGGCCAGGGCACTCCGGGTGGTCGCCACCCTCGCCGCGAACGCCACACTGCTGACCGGGCTGCTCTACTACTTCGGATTCCTGACCACGCAGGTGTTCTTCAGCTACTTCCGGGTGCACTACACGCTCCTCGGGCAGACCACGCCCGAGATACTGGCGCGCGGCGTGGACGGGCTGCTGCTTCCGGTCGCCGAGATCGCGGCCACGGTGTTCCTGCTCCTCGGCCTGATCCGGTTCTTGCGCTTCCGGCTGACCCGGGGTGCCTGGCAGACGCTCCTCCGGCGGGCGACGCCGGTGGCCGCGGTGCTGGGCGCGGCGCTGCTCGCGTTGACGATCGCGATCGCGCTGGACCCCGTGCCCTACCGGCGGTTCACGGCCCTGCCCGGGCTCGGTTTCGCGCTCGCCGTCGTGCTGCTGATCTTCGCCTGGCGCCGGTGGACCGCGCCGGGCAGCGGCGCCCTGGGCGTGGCCGAGTGGCTGGTTGCGTATGCGCTGGTGACGTTCGGGCTCTTCTGGGCGGTGGCCGACTACGCCGGCCAGGTCGGTGTCCGGCGCGCCTTCGAAACGGAGCAAGCGCTGGCCGCGCGCCCCGCGGCAGTCCTCTTCAGCACCCAGAAGCTCAACCTCCCGGGCGAGATCCACTGCCCCGCCCCGGACGGCGCGTTCCAGTACCGCTACCCGGGGCTGAAGGTGCTGCTCCAGTCGGGCGGCCAGTACGTCCTCGTCCCGGACGGCTGGAGCCGCGCCGAAGACCCGACCTACCTCCTCCCCCGCACGAACACGGTGTGGCTGGAGTTCAGCCCGCCAGGCACCCGAGCGGCCGGGTGCTGATGCGCGCCAGCGTGCGCTGACGGAACCGTCCCGCACGGTGTCTCGTTGGAACCGGCGTGGACCCGGTCGAGACTGTGATCGCCTGGAGTATCCCCGCCGGCACGCTCCTGCTGGTCGCCGTGGGCGGCTTCGAACTGATTCGCAAGAAGCGCGGAAAACGCACCGGCACTCCCCTGGCCGCCACCTGCAGCGATGAGGTGACGGCGATGTTCTACGGCACCAAGCGCCTCGAACTGGAGCACCGCGACTCGGTGTCGATGATGCGTCAGGAGGACGCGCAGGGCGCACCGCCGGACGCCGACCTGGAGCGCGGGGTCATCCGCTTGCGGCCGGACGTGGTGTAGGCCGCCGGCCCGACGATCTTCGACGTCGGGCAGATCCAAGCCGCCGGCGACCGGCTGGTCTTGCGTCTCCCGAGAGGCTGTGGCCTAATATGGCATCAGGTGCCAAAATGGCGTGCCTCACCGGAGAGGCCACGCACCGCACCGGGTGATCCAGGAGTGACGACATGTCCAACGGTTGGTTCGAGACGGTGGCCGAGGCGCAGCGGCGGGCGAAGAAGCGGCTGCCGAAGTCGGTCTACAGCGCCCTGGTCGCGGGATCCGAGCGGGGCATCACGGTCGACGACAACATCGCCGCGTTCGCGGAACTGGGCTTCGCCCCGCATGTCGCCGGCCTGTCCGACAAGCGCGAGCTCGGCACCACCGTGATGGGCCAGCCGATCTCGCTTCCGGTGATCATCTCGCCCACCGGCGTGCAGGCCGTGCACCCCGAGGGCGAAGTGGCGGTGGCACGGGCCGCGGCCGCGCGCGGTACCGCGATGGGCCTGAGCTCGTTCGCCAGCAAGTCGATCGAGGAGGTCGCGGCGGTCAACCCGCGGACCTTCTTCCAGATGTACTGGGTCGGCAGCCGAGACGTGCTGGTGCAGCGCATGGAGCGCGCCCGGGCCGCCGGGGCGGTCGGGCTGATCATGACCCTGGACTGGTCGTTCTCCAACGGCCGTGACTGGGGCAGCCCGGTCATCCCGGAGAAGCTCGATCTCAAGGCGCTGACGCGATTCGCACCGGAGGGCATCACCCGGCCGACGTGGTTGTGGCAGTTCGCCAAGACCCGCAAGCTGCCCGACCTCACCACACCGAACCTGACCCAGCCCGGCGGCTCGGCGCCCACGTTCTTCGGCGCTTACGGCGAGTGGATGCAGACGCCCCTGCCGACGTGGGAGGACGTCGCCTGGCTGCGTGAGCAGTGGGGCGGGCCGTTCATGCTCAAGGGCGTGATGCGCGTGGACGACGCCAAACGCGCCGCGGACGCCGGGGTCACCGCGATCTCGGTGTCCAACCACGGCGGCAACAACCTCGACGGCACCCCCGCCCCGATCCGCGCGCTGCCGGCGATCGCGGAGGCGGTGGGCGGCGACATCGAGGTGCTGCTCGACGGCGGCGTCCGGCGCGGCAGCGACGTCGTCAAGGCGCTCGCCCTCGGCGCGAAGGCCGTGCTGATCGGCCGCGCGTACCTGTGGGGCCTGGCCGCGCGCGGCCAGGCCGGGGTCGAGAACGTGCTGGACATCCTCCGCGTGGGCATCGACTCGGCGATCCTCGGCCTGGGCAAGTCCTCGATCCACGACCTCACCCGCGACGACGTGGTGATCCCCCCGGGCTTCGAGCGCGCTCTCGGTGTGCCGAAGGGCTGACCGGACCACCCCGGCGGCGGGCGCACGAGCCCCGCCGCCGGGGTTTTCCAAATCAACTGCGGGGCAACTCACTCGGCACGGGACGATCCGGAAGGTACTTTCGTAAAGCAACCATCCGCGCACGAGCCCCCGGAGCCGTATGTCCCCGTCGCCCGGCCGCCTCACGGCGGTGCTCGCGTTCGCCGGCGTCGTCGTCGCCGTCATGCAGACGCTCATGGTGCCGCTGCTACCCGAGCTGCCGGCACTGCTGAACGCGCCCCGCTCGGACACCGCGTGGATCATCACCATCACCCTGCTCACCGGCGCGGTCGCCACTCCGGTGCTGGGCCGTCTGGGTGACATGTACGGCAAGCGCCGGATGATGCTGGCCGCGCTGAGCTTGGAGGTCGCGGGCAGCCTGGTGTGCGGCCTGACGACCGAGCTGCTGCCGATGATGGTGGGCCGCGGACTGCAGGGCTTCGCCATCGGCGCGATCCCGCTGGGCATCAGCATCATGCGCGACGAGCTGCCGCCGGAACGCCTCGGCGGCAGCGTCGGCCTGATGAGCTCGTCGCTGGGCATCGGCGGCGCGCTCGCCCTCCCGGCCGCCGCGCTGGTGGCCGAACACTTCAACTGGCACGTCCTGTTCTTCGGCGCCGGCGCGCTCGGACTGCTCAGCCTGGTGCTGATCCTGCTCGTGGTGCCCGAGTCCGCGGTCCGCTCCCCCGGCCGCTTCGACGTGCCGGGTGCGATCGGCCTGTCCGCGGCGCTGGTGTGCCTGCTGCTGGCCATCTCCAAGGGCGGCGACTGGGGCTGGGGCAGCACGCTCACCCTCGGTTTCGCCGGCACCGCAGTGGTGCTGTTCCTCGTGTGGGGGTTCCTGCAGCTGCGCACCGCGCAACCACTGGTCGACCTGCGCACCACCGCACGGCGGCCCGTCCTGCTCACCAACCTGACCTCGATCATGGTCGGCTTCGCGCTCTACGCGACCCAGCTGGTGCCACCGCAGCTGCTGCAGCTGCCGACCGCCACCGGCTACGGGCTCGGCCTGTCGATGGTCGTCGCCGGCTTGTGCGTCGCGCCCTCGGGCCTGCTGATGATGGCGATGTCCCCGGTCGCCGCCCGCCTGACCGCCGCGCGCGGACCGAAGGTCTCGCTGATGTGCGGCATCATCGTGCTCGGCGTCGCCTACGGACTCGGCCAGACGCTCATGGGTGCGGGCTGGCAGATGGCGATCTTTTCCGGCCTGGCCGGAGCGGGTGTCGCCCTCGCCTATGCTGCGATGCCCCGCCTGATCATGAACGCGGTGCCGGCGACCGAGACCGCGGCGGCCAACGGGCTCAACACACTCATGCGTTCGATCGGCACCTCGTCGTCCAGCGCCGTGGTCGGCGCGGTGCTCGCGGGCATGACGATCGACCTCGACGGCACCACGGTGCCCAGCCTCGGTGGGTTCCGTACGACCTTCCTGCTCGGCTGCGCGGCCTGCCTGCTCGCGTTGCTGGTCGCGTCCTTCATCCCGGGCCGTGCGCGCCCGGCGGACACCGGCCTGCGCGGCGTCGTGCGCTCGTCCCGGGGCGTGCTGGAGGGCGCCGCGGTGACGTTGATCAGCAAGGATGGGCGGCAAGCCGGCACCACCGCGACCGACGCCTGTGGCGTGTTCTCCCTGAGCGTCCCGGATGGCGAGTTCGTCCTGGTCTGCTCGGCCCCCGGCTTCCAGCCCGAAGCCGCGCCGCTGAGCGGACCGGGAGAACTGGACTTCACGCTGTCCGCGACCGGCGGTGTCACCGGGACGATCCAGGCGCCCGACACCGTGGTGGACGGCGCTCTGGTGGTCGCCACAAATGTGTGCGGCGAAGTAGCCGGCAGCGTCCGGTCCCGGGCGGACGGGGGGTTCGAGCTCCGCGGGTTGTACCCCGGCCGCTACGCGCTCGCCGTCGCCCACCGTGGTTACCGGACCATCGCTATCCCGGTGCAGGTCGGCGACAACACCGTGCGCTGCGACCTCGCCCTCTCACCCGCCGCCTCCGCCCGGGACGACGGCTTCGGCGTGCCCGTGAGCCGCTGACCGGGCCTCGTCCGCGGGAAGGCCGTGCGACGGCGTCCGGATCGGACAGTCCGCCGAGAGCGAGCGCCGGCTGGACATGCGGCGCGGGATGGTACGGCCGGACGATCGCGGCGGCCCTCCGGGTTTCCGCACGTACACTCGACACGTGCGGACGCGACCAACCCTGAGCTGGACGCCGGCGGGCGAGCCGCTGCCCCGGACGACCAGCCTGGACGACGTGGTCCGCATCGTGGGAGCGGGCGGCGTCGTCGTGCTGAGCGGTGCCGGGCTGTCCACCGAGTCGGGGATCCCGGACTACCGCGGCGCGACCGGCAGCCTGCGACGGCACACACCGATGACGTACCAGGAGTTCGTCGCCGCCGACCACGCGCGGCGCCGGTACTGGGCGCGCAGCCACCTCGGCTGGCGCACGATCGCGCGGGCGCGCCCCAACGACGGTCACCGCGCGGTGGCGGCATTGCGGGCCGCGGGCCTCATCGACGGTGTGATCACCCAGAACGTCGACGGGCTGCACCAGGCCGCGGGCACCCCCGACGTGGTCGAGCTGCACGGCAGCCTGGACCGCGTGGTGTGCCTGTCCTGCCGCGAAGCAAGCGGGCGCGACGAGCTGGACCGCCGCCTGCGCGCCGCGAATCCGCGATTCGCGGCGAGGGCCACCCGCATCAACCCGGACGGCGACGTCGACCTCGCCGATGACGACGTGCGGGCCTTCCGGGTGGTGCCGTGCGGCGGCTGCGCGGGCATCCTGAAGCCCGACGTGGTGTTCTTCGGCGAGAACGTCGAACCGTCCCGTGTGGACCGTTGTTACCGGCTGGTGGACCAGGCGTCCGCGCTGCTGGTGCTCGGCTCGTCCCTGACAGTCATGTCGGGCCTGCGGTTCGTCCGCCGCGCCGCCGAAGCCGGCACACCCGTCGCGATCATCAACCAGGGCCCCACCCGCGGCGACAAGTACGCGTCCGTGCGGGTGGACCTGCCGCTGGGCCCGGCGCTCACCGATCTGGCACGGCAGCTCGCCGCCTGATCAGCATCTCGGCCGGCGTCGTCGGGGCGACCTCGGTGTGCCGGGGCGACCGCCGCATCGGCGGTCGTGCCGTTTCGACGCCGCCTTCTGGTCAGAATACGGGCCATTCATCCATGCGAGTGACATTCCCCCGGCCTACTCGTCGCACGCCCCCGGTTTTGTCGGTGGCTCCGGCTAGCCTGATCTCATCACCGGGGGAAGGGATTCACCACCATGTCACTACCACAGCTTTCCTTGCCACGCCTGCGTTTCCATACTTTGGTCCACTGTGTACAGTCAGCGCTTCGGCGCGTTCGAGGTCTCCAGCGGCACCGCGGCGGAACGCACCAGGCCCAGCTGCACCGTCTGCCGGCCGATCGTCGCGTCGAGGGCCCAGTCCACGGAAGTCCGGATGCGGTTCCCCGGCATCGCGATCAGGTGGTACCCGCGTGTCACGGCCTTCGCCGGCGGGCCCGACAACGGGACGTGCAACGGGTTGGCGGCGGCCTGGGCACCGCCGAGATCGACCACGAAACCCAAGTCGTGGTGCCGGTACTCGCGCATGGTGCCGTGTCCGAGCGAGGCCGCGACGTTCAGCCCGGCCAGCGTGCCCTGCCGCGTGGCGTGTTGTGCGGTCATCGCCGTCACCTCGCCCGGTCGGGTCAGGTCCGGCACCGCCGCGGCGTCTCCGCAGGCGAACACCTCGGGGCGGCCCGGCACGACGAGCGTCGGGTCGACGCTGAGGCGCCCCCGCTGCGTCGCGACACCCGCGGCCTCCACCAGCGGGTCCGGGCGCACGCCGACGCACCACGCGAGGGTCCGGGTCGGCACGAAATCGCCCGTCGTCAACAGCACACCGTCGGTCGTCGCCTCCTTGACCGACGTCCCGGTCATGATCTCGACGCCGCGCCGCCGCATCACCCGGTCGGCGGCGCGGGACAGGCGCCGGTCGAGTTCGGGCAGCACCTTCGGCGCCAGGTCGAGCAGCAGCCAGCGCATCCGCTGCCCGTCCAGCTCGCGGTGGTGCCGGGCGATGGCCTTGGTGAACAGCGGCCCCTGCGCGGCCACCTCGGTGCCGGTGTAGCCGGCGCCCACCACGACGAAGGTGCAGCGCGCGTCCCGCTCGGCCGGGTCGTCCGCGGCCGCCGCCAGCTCGACCTGCCGGATCACGTGGTCGCGCAGGTACAGCGCCTCCGACACGCTCCGGAAGCCGTGCGCGTGCTCGGCGATGCCCGGGATGGGCAGCAGCTTGTTGACGCTGCCCACGGCGATCACCAGCCGGTCGTAGTCGAGCACACGCGTGTAGCCCTCGGGGTCGACGTAGGTGAGCTTGCGGTCGTCGAGGGCCAGCTCGGTCACCTCGCCGAGCGCGAGTCGGATCCCGGGCAGTGCAGCGGGCAGCGACACGGTGACGCGACGCGGGTCGATCACCGCGGCGGCCACTTCGGGCAGCAGCGGCAGGTACAGGAAGTAGTCGGTGCGGTTAACCAGCACGATCTCCGCGCCGGAGTCCGGCGGGAGTGTCTTGAGCATCGCTCGGGCCGCGGAGAACCCGGCGAACCCACCGCCGACGATCACGATGCGCGCGCGTTCGGGCATGACGCCTCCCGGTGGTCAGGGCACGATCGAGTCCACGTATCCGCCGTCCACGCGCACGGCCGCGCCGGTCGTCGCCGAGGCCTGCGGCGAGCTGAGGTACACCACCATGTTCGCGACCTCCTCGGGCTCGATCAGGCGCCGCAGCAACGACTGCGGCCGGTGTGCACGCATGAACTCCTGCTGCGCCTCGTCCCACGGCAGGTCGCGGTCGACCAGCTCGTACACGAAGTCCTCCACACCGCCCGTGTGCGTGGGCCCGGCGATCACGGCGTTCACGGTCACCCCGGTACCTGCGGCCGCCTTGGCGAAACCGCGGGAGACGCCCAGCAGGGCCGTCTTCGACACGCCGTAGTGGATCATCTCGGCCGGGATGACGACCGCCGAGTCGCTCGCGATGTACTGCACGCGCCCCCAGCCCCGTTCGGTCATGCCCGGCAGGTAGGCGCGGGTCAGCCGCACCGCGGCGAGCACGTTCACCTCGAAGTACCGCCGCCACTCGTCGTCGCTGATCTCCAGCGGGTCGGCGGGGCCGAAGATACCCAGGTTGTTGATCAGGATGTCGATGCGCGGCAACTGGTCGGCGACGTCGCGCGCGCCCTGCTCGCTCGCGATGTCCGCGACCACCGGCACCACCTGCGCGTCCGGCACCGAGGCCGTCAGCTGCTCGACGGCCTTCGCGACGGTGTCGGCGCTGCGGCCGTTGACAGCGACCCGCGCGCCGGCCCGGGCGAGCCCGAGCGCGATCGCCGCGCCGATCCCCTGCGTCGAACCGGTGACGAGGGCCGTCTTCCCGGTGAGATCCAGATGCATCGGTCACCCCCTACCCCGGCGATGGTAAGGGCGCCGGGCACCCACCGCAGCGCTCACCGCCGGTCGATCCGGGTACCGACGTCGCGATCGCCTCCGGCGGCCGCTTCCCCGGATCGCGCGGGGACAGCGCCAGGCCGGACGACCGGATGCCCGCGGCCGACCCGTCGGGGTCGCTCACCCGGGACGTCTTGTGCCTCCATTCCCCGGCGTCGGCGCAGTCCTCGCCCGCCGTGCCAGGTCCGGTCGCGGACCAGGACGGCGTGGGCCCGGGCGGCGGCCCCGCAACCGACGGCGCGACGGTGGCCTGGGTGAGGTTCGCGAGCAACCCGGACGTGCCCACCGGCACTGCTCGCCTCGACACCGCAACCGCCCTCACCGGTGCGCCGCGTCCAGCCAGTGATGGGTGCTCGGATCAAGCTCGCACGGCGGAAGCACCCGCCTCACGCGACGTGTGACGGCAGCGGCGCGCATGCTTGTACGCACGGCCAGGAACGGGTTCGGGCGCTCGGCAGGAACGGCTGGGGCGCAGCAGTTGATCCGGCCCGCTGCATTCGACCAGCCGGCACGCACCGCAGCGTGCCTTCCGTGGGCATCACCGCGGTGGCCGCGATCACCTGCGGACGCAGCTTGCACCGGCGGCCCGTCCTACGGCTTGAGCAGCCGCCGTGAACCCAGCCGATCGCAGAGTGTCCGCACCGGCTCTCGACCGGTGCGGTCCGAAAGGTCCAGCCGGGTCATGGCGTCCAGCAGGCCTCGGCGAGCGGCTCCAGCAGATGAGCCCGTGGCGAGGGGTCCCCGGGCGCTGAGGTCACGACGACACCAGGAGAACGTGCAGCGTTCGCGGCCCGTGCACGCCCTCCACCCGGTTCAGTTCGATGTCGCTCGTGGCGCTGGGTCCGCTGATCCAGGTCTGTGGCCGGGCCGGCGACAGCGCGGCCATGGCCTGCGGCACACCGGGCACGATCTGGTCCGTCCGCAGCACGCACACGTGCCGGTCGGGCACCAGGCTCACGGCGCGGCGCCCCTGCCCCGGGCCGTGATCGAGCACGATCGTGCCCGTGGTCGCGACGGCCAGCGCCGCCAGGGTCACCACGGCGTCCAGTCGGTCCAGCTCCGCCGCCGGCTGGCCGGTGTCCGGCACCGCACCGGGCACGGCGTAAGGAAAGCCGTCCGGCACCAGTACGGACGCGGCTGCCCCCAGTGCCGACTCGAGCGCGGCCGGCAGCGTGTCCGCTGTGCAGCGCGTCAGGTCCGCCCGGTAGTCGACCAGCCGCTCGGCGAACAACTCGACCACATCGCCTGCCGGCACCACCGTCCGGTAGCCCCGGGGAACCGTTGCCTCCGACGGATCCGCCGATCCCAGCGCCGTCCGCACCCGGCCGAGGATTTCCTCACGCGCGTTCATCGGCGCCCTTCCCGGCGCCACCAGGAACGGAACGACTCGACCGGCGGGGCCGGCACGTCGCGGGCGTTGCTCCACAGTGACCCCGGCCAGGGCAGCCGTCCCAGTGCACGCCGTCCCCCGGGCATCACCTTGCGGCCCAACCGGTTCAGCACGCGCCCGGCGATCCCCGCCCCGCGCTCCGCCCAGCCCAGCCGGCGGGCGTCCGACAGCACCCAGGACGCCGATTTCATCGCGACCGCCTCGGCCTTCGGCGTGGAGCGGTGTGCGTCGACCACCTTGGACCGCAGGTGCACCAGCACCTCGGGAATGTCGATCCGCACCGGGCACACCTCGAAGCACGCGCCGCACAAGCTCGACGCGTACGGCAGCGAGTCGGTCTGCTCGTCCACGCCCGTGCCGACCAGCAGCGGGTTCAGGATCGCGCCGATCGGGCCGGGATACACCGATCCGTAGGCGTGCCCGCCGGTGCGCTCGTAGACGGGGCACACGTTCAGGCAGGCCGAACACCGGATGCAGCGCAGCGCCTGGCGCCCCACCTCGTCGGCCAGCGCACGGGTCCGCCCGTTGTCCAGCAGCACCACGTGCGTCTCCCGCGGCCCGTCGCCCTCGGTGACCCCCGACCAGGTCGAAGTGTAGGGGTTCATCCGCTCCCCCGTGCTCGACCGCGGCAGCAACTGCAGGAACACGTCCAGATCGGCCCAGGTCGGCACGAGCTTCTCGATACCGACCACCGACACCAGCACCTCGGGCAACGTCAGGCACATCCGCCCGTTGCCCTCGGACTCGACCACGACGAGCGTCCCGGTCTCGGCGACCGCGAAGTTCGCCCCGGACACCGCCATCTTCGCCCGCAGGAACTTCTCCCGCAGGTGCAGCCGCGCCGCCCCGGCCAGCTCCGCCGGGCGATCGGACAGGTCGTCCGGCGCCGGCCGCCCGGCCTCGGCCATCTTGCGGCGGAAGATCTCCCGGATCTCCGCACGGTTGCGGTGGATGGCCGGCACCAGGATGTGCGACGGCAGGTCGTCGCCGAGCTGGACGATCAGCTCGGCGAGGTCGGTCTCCCACGCCGTGATGCCCTGCGCGGCGAGCGCCTCGTTGAGCCCGATCTCCTGCGTCGCCATCGACTTGACCTTCACGACCTCATCGACGGCGTGCTGCCGCGCGATGCCGGCCACGATCTCGCACGCCTCGGCCGCGTCCCGTGCCCAGTGCACGGTCGCGCCGCGGTCGGTCAGCGACGCCTCCAGCCGGAGCAGGTGCTCGTCCAGGTGGCGCAATGTGTTGTCCTTGATCGCCGCACCGGCCAGGCGCAGCTCCTCCCACTCGTCCACCTCGCCGACGACCGCCGCCCGCTTGGCACGGATGGTGCCGGTCGCGTGTGCGAGGTTGCGGCGCAACTGCGTGTCCGACAGCGCTTCCCGGGCCGCGACCGGGAATGCAGGCATACCGACAAAGGTCGCGCTCATGCACCCACCTCGCCGCACCGGGCGAGCCGCTCGCTCCTCATGCTGCCCCAGTGTCTCGCCGGAAACCCACACCCGGTCGGCCCACGCGAACGGGGCTCCACCACGGTCGCTCACACGGCCTCCAGTGTTTTCGCGGGACACCCGCAGCTCCGCCATGGTCGTTCACACGGCCTCCGTCCCTGCCAGAACCTCGGCCAGGTGCATCACCCGCACCCCGGTGCGCTGCCGCGACAGCAGCCCGCCGACGTGCAGGAGGCACGAGTTGTCCCCGGCCACCAGCACCTCCGCGCCGGTGTCGAGCACGTGCCGTGCCTTGTCCGCGCCCATCGCGGTCGAGGTTTCCGCGTTCTTCACCGCGAACGTTCCACCGAACCCGCAGCACTCGGTGGCGGCGGGCAGCTCCACCAACTCGAGCCCGCGCACCTCGCGCAGCAGCCGCAGCGGCCGGTCGCCGACACCAAGCATCCGCAGCGAGTGGCAGGTCGGGTGGTAGGTGACGCGATGCGGGAAGTACGCACCCACGTCGGTCACGCCGAGCACGTCGACCAGGAACTCGGTCAGCTCGTACACCTTCGGCGAGGTCTGCGCGACCGCCGCGGCGAGCCGGTCGTCCCCGCTCCGGCGCGCCACGATCGAATGCTGGTGCCGCACCGATCCCGCGCACGAACCGGACGGCGTCACGATCGCGTCGTACCCGGCGAAGGCATCGACGAACGTGCGCACGACCGGCACGGCCTCATCGAGGTAGCCGGTGTTGACCATCGGCTGCGCGCAGCAGGTCTGCGCGGCCGGGAAGTCCGCGTCGACGCCGAGGCGGCGCAACAGCGTGAACACCGCCTTGCCGGTGTCCGGGAACATCGCGTCGTTGATGCAGGTGACCTGCACGGCGACCTTCATGCCACCACCTTCGCCTCGATCCGGGCGGCGGCGCCGGCCCAGTCGGCCTCCCGGCCGGACGGATCGTAGCGGCGCGGCTCGTGCGTCGCCCGGATCAGCGCCCGCATCGCCGCCAGATCCGGCAGGTCCGCTCCGAGTGCCCGCGCCTGGACCACCACGTTGCCCAGCGCGGCGGCCTCCACCGGCCCGGCCAGCACCGGGACACCGCAGGCGTCGGCCGTCAGCTGGCACAGCAGCTCGTTGCGGGCCCCGCCGCCGACGACGTGGACGACGTCGACCGCCTTGCCGGTCAGCTCCGATGCCTGGCGCACGGTCCGACGATAGGCCAGCGCGAGGCTGTCCAGCACGCACCGGACGACCTCGCCCGGCGTCTCCGGCACGCGCTGACCGGTGCCCGCGCACGCCTTGCGGATCCTCGACGGCATGTCACCGGGCGGCAGGAATTCGGGCGCGTCGATGTCCACGACCGCGGACAACACCGGGACGCGCGCCGCCTGCGCCAGCGCCTCGGGCAACGACACCGGCATGCCCTGCGCCTCCCACGTCCGCAGCGATTCCGACAGCACCCACAGGCCCATCACGTTGCGCAGGAAGCGGATGGTCCCGTCGACACCACCCTCGTTGGTGAAGTTCGCCTCGAGCGCGGCGCCACCCAGCTCCGGCTCGTCCAGCTCCAGGCCGACCAGCGACCAGGTGCCCGACGAGATGTAGGCGAAGTTGGTGCCCGGCTCGGCCGGCACCCCGACGACCGCGGACGCCGTGTCGTGCGATCCCACCGCGACCACCGGCAGTTCCGGCAGCGCCAGCTCGGCGGCCAAGCCGGGCAGCAGCGTGCCGACGACCGTCCCGGGATCGTGCAGCGGGGGCAACAGACGGGGCGGGATGCCCACCCGCGAGGCCAGCCCGGTGGCCCACGTCCGCGCCCGCACGTCGTAGAGCTGCGTGGTGGAGGCGTTGGTGCGCTCGGCGCCGCGCACCCCGGTCAGCCAGTAGTTCAGCAGGTCCGGGATGAGCAGCATGGTCTCGGCCCGCGCCAGCCGCTCGCGTTCGGCCAGCAGTTGGTAGAGCGTGTTGAACGGCAGCTGCTGCAGGCCGGTGACGTCGAACAGTTCACGCGCCGGAACGGTCTTCTGTACCTCCTCGGCCACACCCTCGGTGCGTGCGTCGCGGTAGTTGACCGGGTTGCCCAGCAGCGCGCCGGAGCCGTCGAGCAACCCGTAGTCCACGGCCCACGAGTCTATGCCGAGCCCGGCCAGCGCACCGGCCTGATGCGCGGCCTGGACCCCGGTGAGCAGCTCGCGATAGAGGCCGAGAATGTCCCAGTGCAGGGTCGAGCCGCCCTCGTGGCCGACGCGGACCGCGCCGTTGGGGAACCGGTGCACCTCCTCGACGGACAGCACACCCGGCGCCACCGTGCCGGCCATGACACGCCCGCTGGACGCACCCAGGTCGACAGCCGCCAGCCGCATCACCCGCGTACCACGCGCAGCTCGAGGCCGAGCAGGTCGGCCACCGCCCGCAGTTCGGGCACCCGGTGCCCGACGCCCAGCGCCCAGTGGTGGTTCACCCCGGTGCCGGACCAGGCGTCGGTCCACTCCCCCGGATCGCAGCCGAAGTCCACCCGCGAGGTGGTGTTGCCGATCTCCAGCAGCGGGCCGGGCACGACCTCGCCCTCGGACGCGACCAGCGTGAACGTGCCGTCCCGGTCCTGCCCGAGACCGAGCAGGGTGACCGGGCCGGGCTTGACGTCGAACTCGACGGACACGCCCCAGCCGCGCTTGCCGTGGTAGACGCCGAGCCCGCGCAGCAGCGGCCGGCGCGCGCTGATCGCGAGGTGCGCTGGGCCGTCGTGGCCCATCTCGACCACATTGTCGTGGAAGTTCAGCGCCTGCAGCTCGGTGAACGAGCCGCCCGCGCCGAGCCGGTCCATGATCAGCATCGCCAGCGAGTTGCGCAGCTCGTACTCCCCCGCCGCCGGGATGCCGCGGGCGGTGAGCAGCGACGCGCCGAGGATGAACCCGGCGCCGACCCGCTCGTGGGTCTCGCCGTCGAGGCCGCGGTGGTAGTAGGCGAGCGAGTCCAGGCCGAAGTCGGCGACCAGCCGGTCGAGCGCGACCGACACCGTGGCGCCCCACGCGAAGTCCTCCTCGACGACCGAGGCGTCGACGTCGAAGATCTCGCGAGCCAGGTCCATTCGCGCGCGGGTCTCGGCGTCGGTGACCTTCTCCACCCGCACGCGCAGGTCGTCGATCTCGAGGATCTCGACGTGCCCGCCGAGCTGGGCGGACACCAGGGTGGGGTCGGTCGCGACGTCCATCATGCCCGGGTAGAGGTGGCCGAGCAGGCCGTGCCGCCCGTGCCGGAGCGCGGCCCGCACTCCGGCCGCGGAGATCCACCGCTCGATCCGGGTCCAGGCCCGCTCGTCCTCCAGGTATCCGGACACCGAACGGAACTCGACCCCGACGCGGCGGAAGGCGTTGGCCATCTCCGGCAGCGGGCAGGCGCCGCAGTAGGCGAGCCAGGCGCCGGTGTCGAACGTGGCGTGGTCCATCGCCTCGGTGGGCTGCAGGTTGATCAGCAGCACCGGCGAACCGCTGCGCTGCGCGATCGGCGCCAGCATGCTGGAGGTCAGATACGTGGTGAGGAAGCCGACGATCAGATCGCAGTCGGCGATCCGCAGCTTCTCCGCCGCGGCCGCGCCCTCCTGCGCGTCCGAGACGAACCCGGCGTCCACCACCTCGCAGTCCAAAGCGGACAGACGCTCGGCCACGCGCCGTGCGGACGCCCGCAGTTGCGGCAGCAACTCGGGGAACTGCGGCCAGTAGGCGCCCAGACCGCCGGCGACCAGCCCGACGCGCGTGCGCCTTCGGGTGATCCGCTCCAGGGCCGCGGGCTGCGCGAGGGTCTCGGTCATGCGATGAGTCCTTTCCGTCAGCGGAGGAACGCCGCCGCGACACCTGCATCGACGGGCACGTGCAGACCGGTCGTGTGCGTCAGGTCGCCGCCGGTGAGCGCGAACACCGCCGCGGCGACGTGCTCGGGGAGCACCTCGCGCTTGAGGATGGTGCGCTGGGCGTAGAACTTGCCGAGGTCCTCCTCCGGCACGCCGTAGACGGCGGCACGCTGCGCACCCCAGCCGCCGGCGAAGATGCCCGAGCCGCGCACGACCCCGTCGGGGTTGACGCCGTTGACCCGGATGCCGTGCTCGCCCAGTTCCGCGGCCAGCAACCGGACCTGGTGCGCCTGGTCGGCCTTGGCCGCGCCGTAGGCCACGTTGTTCGGGCCGGCGAACACGGCGTTCTTCGAGGAGATGTAGACGATGTCGCCGCCGAGGCCCTGCGCGATCATCGCCTTCGCCGCGGCCTGCGACACCAGGAACGAGCCCTTGGCCATCACGTCGTGCTGGAGGTCCCAGTCCTTCTCGGTGGTGTCCAGCAGCGGCTTGGAGATCGACAGGCCGGCGTTGTTGACGACCAGGTCGATGCCGCCGAACGCGAGTACGGTCGCGTCCACCGCGCTCGCGACCGCGGCAGCGTCCGTCACGTTCGCGACCACCGAGACGGCCTTGTCGGCCGGCCCGATCCCGCGCGCGACCTCCTCCGCGGACCCGGCGTCGAGGTCGGCGATCGCGACACAGGCGCCCTCGGCGGCGAGCCGCTCCGCGATCGCCCTGCCGATGCCCGATCCGGCACCGGTGACCAGCGCGATCCGGCCGGCCAGGGGCTTGGGCCGGGGCAGGCGCCGGAGCTTGGCCTCCTCCAGCGCCCAGTACTCGATGCGGAACTTCTCGCTCTCCGGGATCGGCGCGTAGCGCGACACCGCCTCGGCGCCCCGCATCACGTTGATCGCGTTGACGTAGAACTCGCCCGCCACGCGCGCGGTCTGCTTGTCCTTGCCGTAGGAGAACATGCCGACGCCGGGGACGAGCACGATCGCCGGGTCGGCCCCGCGCATCGCGGGACTGTCCGGGGTGGCGTGCCGCTCGTAGTAGTCGCGGTAGTCCGCACGGTAGGCCGTGTGCAGCTCCTTGAGCCGCGCGACGATGTCCGCCACCGGCGCGGTCGCGGGCAGGTCGACCACCAGCGGCCGGACCTTGGTGCGCAGGAAGTGGTCCGGGCACGACGTGCCGAGCGCGGCGAGCGGCTGCAGCTTCTCCCTGGACAGGAACTCCAGCACCACGTCGCTGTCGTCGTAGTGCCCCACCTGGCGCTGGTCGGTCGAGGCGAGACCGCGGATCACCGGGGCCAGTGCCGCGGCCCGCTCCCGGCGCTCCGTCTCCGGCAACGGCTCGAAGCCGGGCACGACCGGGCCGAACGGCTCGGCGCCGCCCCGCTCGGCGAGGAACTTCTCCGCCGTCCGGATGATCTCCAACGAGTTCTGCCGGCACTCCTGCGAGGTCTCGCCCCACGCGGTGATGCCGTGCCCGCCCAGGATCACGCCGATCGCTTGCGGGTTTGCCTTCTTCACCGCGGCGATGTCCAGGCCCAGCTGGAAACCCGGACGGCGCCAGTCGACCCACACCACGCGGTCGCCGAAGCACTCCTTGGTCAGCGCCGGGCCGTCGGCGGCGGTGGCCAGCGCGATGCCCGAGTCCGGGTGCAGGTGGTCCACGTGGGTGGCCTCGACGAGCCCGTGCATCGCGGTGTCGATCGACGGCGCGGCACCACCGCGGCCGTGCAGGCAGTAGTCGAACGCGGCGACCATCTCGTCCTCGCGCTCCACGCCCGGATAGACGGCGGCCAGGGCGCGCAGCCGGTCCAGCCGCAGGACGGCCAGCCCGGCCTCGGTGAGGGTGCCCAGGTCACCGCCGGATCCCTTGACCCACAGCAGTTCGGTCGGCTGGTTCGTGACCGGGTCGGTCTCGCTGCCCTTGGCCGAGGTGTTGCCCCCAGCGTAGTTGGTGTTGCGCGGGTCGGCGCCCAGGGCATTGCTGCGCTGGATGAGCTCCGCGGCGGGATTGTTCGTCATGGTGGCTCAGGCTCCCCAACCGGCCTGACGGCCGTCGGCTCGTTCGGCGACGATCTTTTCCTGGTATCCGCTGCGGTGGTAGGCCGCGACCGGGTCCGGGTCCAGTCCGGCTTCCGCGCGCAGCTCGGCCAGCAGCGGCCGCACGTCGGTGTTGTAGGCGTCCATCAGTACCGCGTTGGCGCCGAGCACGTCCCCGTTCTGCTGTGCGGCGAACAGGGCCGCCTGATCGACCAGGAGCGCCTTGGCCGTTGCTTCCTGCACGTTGAGCACCGAGCGGATGATCGCCGGGATCTTCGCCTCGATGTTGTGGCACTGGTCGAGCATGAAGTTGATGCCGTAGGCGGGGTCCAGCGCGCCGCCGCGCACGATCTCCCACATGATGCGGAAGAGCTGGAACGGGTCGGCGGCACCGGCCATCAGGTCGTCGTCGGCGTAGAAGCGCGAGTTGAAGTCGAACGCGCCGAGTTTGCCCTGCCGGAGCAGGAACGCGACGATGAACTCGATGTTGGTGCCGGGCGCGTGGTGGCCGGTGTCGATGCACACCGTGGCCTTCGGGCCGAGCTCGACGCAGTGCGCGTAGGAGGTGCCCCAGTCCGGCACGTCGGTGGCGTAGAAGGCGGGCTCGAACAGCTTGTACTCCAGCAGGATCCGCTGCCCGGCGCCGAGCCGGTCGTAGGCCTCGCGCAGCGCGGCGGCCAGCCGGTCCTGGCGGGCGCGCAGGTCGTCCTGGCCCGGGTAGTTGATGCCGTCGGAGAACCACAGCTTGAGATCACGCGAGCCGGTGACGTCCATGATGTCGATCGCCTCGAGCAGGTGATCGGTGGCCTTCCGGCGGATCGCGGGGTCCGGGTTGGTGACCGAGCCGAGCTTGTAGTCCTCGTCCTGGAAGACGTTGGTGTTGATGGCTCCGATGGCGATCCCGAGGTCCTGCGCGTAACGGGACAGCGCGCCGAAGTCGTCGACCCGGTCCCACGGGATGTGCAGGGCCACGCTCGGCGCGATGCCGGTCAGCTCGTGCACCTTCGCCGCGTCGGCGATCTTCTCCTCCGGCGTGCGCGGGACCCCGGCCTGCGGGAACACCTTGAACCGGGTCCCGGAGTTGGCGAACGCCCACGAGGGCGTCTCGATCCGCTGCAGCCGCAGGGCTGCTTTGACGGCGGTCAGGTCGGGCAACGCTATCACTTTCCTTCCAGGTGAAAGACCTCGGTGAGCAACTGGAACCCCTCATCGGGGCCGCGTCCGTCCAGGCCGGTGAAGAATCCCGCCATCTCCGCCTGCCAGCGGGCGTTGACCGTGGTCCGGGCCATGGCCGCCTGCGCAGCGTCGAGATCGTCCGCCTCGACGTAGCCGATCAGGAGGCCGTCGTCGGTGAGGAACAGCGAATAGTTGCGCCATCCGGTGTCGGTCAGTGCCTGCCGCATCTCCGGCCACACCGCCCGGTGCCGTTCGGTGTACTCGGCCACCCGCTCGGGCTTCACCTGCAGACGGAAGCAGTATCGGGCCACAATTCGTCCTTTGTGGACCCCGGCCGGGCCGGCGCGGCCCGGCCGGAGGTCATCAGAAGTTGTACTGGTCGATGTTGCTCGCGTCGAAGACCGTCGGCGGGCCGAGGACGATCTCGCCGTTCGCGCCGATGGTGTACTGCCCGAGCTTGCCTGCCTTGAAGGTCTGGCCCTGGACACCGGTGATCTGCCCCGAGGCGAGCGCGACACCCGCGTAGGCGGCCAGGTACCCGATGTCGGCCGGGTTCCACAGCGCGAACCTCGTGACCGTGCCGTCCTTGACGTACTCGCGCATCTGGTTCGGCGTGCCAAGGCCGGTCACCGCGACCTTGCCCTTGTAGGCCGACGAGCTGATGTAGCGGGCGGCCGCGGCGATGCCGACGGTGGTCGGCGCGACGATGGCCTTCAGGTTCGGGTACGACTGCAGCAGGCCCTGCGCCTCCTGGAACGACTTCTGGTCGTCGTCGTTGCCGTAGGCCACCTTCACCAGGTTCAAGCCGGCGTACTCGGGCTTGGTCAGCTGCTGCCGGAACACGTCGATCCAGGCGTTCTGGTTGGTCGCGTTCGGGGTCGCCGACAGGATGGCGATCTCACCGGAGCCGCCGGCGAGGTCGCTGGCCATCTTCGCCAGCTGCTCTCCGATGCCCTCGGTGGTGGCCTGGTTGATGAACACGTCGCGGCAGTCCTTGGCCGCGTCGGAGTCGAAGGCGACCACCTTGATGCCGGAGCTGCGGGCCTGGTTCAGCGACGGGCACACGGCGTTCGGGTCGTTCGCGGCGATGCCGATGACGTCCTGCTGCTGCTGGATCAGCGTGTTGATGTAGCTGACCTGCGACGACGCGCTCGCATCGTTCGGGCCGACGAGCTTGTACTGGCCCTGCAGCTCGTCCAATGCGACCTTGCCGCCGCCGACCTCGATGTCCGAGTACGGGTTGTTGAGCTGCTTCGGCAGGTAGGCCATCTTCACGCCCTGCTTGGTGGGGGCGTTCGGGTTGGCCTGCGCGGTCGACTGCGCGGCACCGCCGGACGAGCTGTTGTCGTTCCTGGTGGTGCCACCGCACGCGGCGAGCGTCACCACCAGACTGGCCGCGGCGGCGGCCGAGAGAACGCCGGTGAGGAATCGACTGGTCATTGTCGTTACCTTTCTGGGCTTACTTGACGCCGGCGAAAGATCCGGTATCGGGGGTTGGGGAGGGCAGAGCTCGTTTCCGGCGGCGCTGGATCGCGGCGCGCACCGAGGTGATGACGTTGGGCAGGAGCACGGAGATGATCAGCAGCACGCCGGTGACGATGTTGAGCGCCTCGTTCGACACGTCCTGCAGGCGCAGCGCGTTCTGGAGCGTGGCCAGCAGGACCACGCCGGCGACCACCCCCGGAAGCGTGCCCTTGCCGCCGAAGATCGAGACGCCGCCGAGCAGCACCGCCGCCACGACGGCCAGTTCCATGCCGAGGCCGTTGTCGGCGCGGGCGCTGGAGTAGCGCAGCGTCCACAGCACCCCGGCCAGGCCCGCGACCAGGCCACTGACGACGTACAGCCAGAACTTCAGCCGTCCCACGCGAATGCCGGCGAACCGCGCGGCCTGCTCGCTCGCGCCCGCGGCGAACACCGAACGGCCGATCGGGGTCGCGTGCAGCACGAGGCCGAACACCAGGGCCAGCACGACGAGCGGGATCAGCAGGTTCGGGATCGGGCCGTCGCCGATCGTGCCGGTGACCCAGGAGGTGTAGGAACGCGGGAAGTCGGCCACCGCGGAATCGCCGAGCACCACGAACGCCAGGCCGCGGTAGAGCGCCAGCGTGCCGATGGTCACCGCCAGCGAGGGCAGCTTGAGCACGGTCACGAAGAACCCGTTGAGCGCGCCCAACACCGCACCGAGCACCAGACACAGCGGGATGATCGTCTCGATGGACAGCCCGCGGTTCCATAACTCGCCCATGACCGCCGAGGTCAGGCCGAGCGTGCTGGCCACGGACAGGTCGATCTCTCCGGTCACGATCACGAATGTCATCGGGAGCGCGATCAGCGCGATCGGTAGCAGGTCCAGCAGCAGGAAGCTGAAGTTGCGGCTGCTGCCGAAGTTCTCCACCGTGCTGGACGCGATGAGCAGCACCAGCACCGTGATCACGATGACGGCGGCGTCCCAGCTCGCCGGCCTGGACAGGAACGCGGGCCTGTTCCCCTTGTCAGACATGGGAATCCCTCTTCTTCAGTGCCTTGGCGACCCGGACCGCGACCAGGCGGTCGGCTCCGATCGCGAGCAGGATCAGCGCGCCGACGATGGCCTGCTGCCAGAACTGGTTGATGTCGAGGACGGCCAGCGAGCTACCGATCACGGTGAGCAGCAGGGCGCCCAGGCCCGCGCCCCACACCGTGCCGCTGCCGCCGAACACCGCGACCCCGCCGACCACCGCGGCGGCGACCACGTTGAGCTCATAGCCGTTGCCCGCGGCGGCATCGATGGTGCCGAACCGCGCGGCGAACAGGACACCGGCGACCCCCGCGAGCGCGCCGCTCACCAGGAACGCGGCGATGGTGTTGCGACCGACCTTGATGCCCGCTAGTTCGGCGGCCTGCGGGCTGGACCCCATCGCGTACAGCTCGCGTCCGGCGCGGTAGTTGCGCAGCACCACGCCGGCCACGACGAGCACGATCGCGGCGATCACCACCAGCCACGGAATGCCCAGGATCGAGGAGTTGCCGAACTTCAGGAAGTGCGCGGGCAACTCGTCGGCATTGATCTGCTCGCCACCGGCCCAGAAGTAGGCCGCCCCGCGGTAGGCATAGAGCGTGCCGAGCGTGACCACGAGCGCGGGCACCTTGCCGAACCGGACGAGGACACCGTTGACCAGGCCGCACGCCGCGCCGACGGCAAGACCCACGATCAGGGCCACCATCACCGGCAGGCTCTGGTTGGCCTGCAGCACCGAGCCGACCGCGAACGCGGACAGGCCGAGCACCGAACCGACCGAGAGGTCGATGTTGCGCGTGATCATCACCGTCGCCTGTCCGACCGCGAGCACGGCCAGGATCGCCGTGCCGAGCAGGATGTCGCGGATGCTCTGTGCGGACAGGAACCGGGGGTTCTGCGCAGCCGTGAAGGCGACCAGCGCGATCAGTGCGAGGACGATGCCCGCTTCGCGCGCCTTGAAGAAGCCGCCGAGTGAGAACTTCCGGGGCGCGGCCGTCCGGCTGCCCATCTTGGGAGACATCACTTTGGTCGCGTTCACGCCGCCGCTCCCTGACCCATCGCCGCAAACATCACCGAGTCCTCACTCGCGTCCGCACGGTCGATCTCCGCGACGATCCGCCCTTCGCGCATCACCAGCACGCGGTCGGCCATGCCCAGCACCTCGGGCAGCTCGGACGACACCATGACCACGGCGACGCCCTCCGCCGCCAGCGACGACATGAGCCGGTGTACCTCCGCCTTCGTGCCGACGTCGATACCCCGGGTGGGCTCGTCGACGATCAGCACGCTCGGCGCCATCGACAGCCACTTGGCCAGCACGACCTTCTGCTGGTTGCCACCGGACAGCGTCCCCACGAGGTCGCTCAGACGGCCGTACTTCGTCCGCAGTCGCTCGGTCCAGCGACGCGCCTCCCGGCGCTCACCGGCGCCGAACAGGAAACCCAGCGTGGCCAGCGCTCCCGAGCGCGGCAGGGTCACGTTCCGCTCGATCGAGAGGTCCATGACCAGACCCTGCTGCCGCCGGTCCTCCGGCACCAGCGCCATGCCCGCGGCCATCGCGGCCCGCGGCGAGCCCGGCCGGAGCTTCTTGCCGCGCAGCTTCACGGTTCCCGCGTCGCGATCGTCCACTCCGAACACCGCCTGGACCACTTCGGACCGTCCGGACCCGACGAGCCCGGCGAAGGCCACGATCTCGCCGGCCCGCACCTGAAAGGAGATGTCCCGGAAGACGCCCGCGCGGGTCAGACCGTCCACTTCGAGCACGACCGCGCCCGGCGTGACGTCCTGCTTGGGGAACAGCGCGTCCAGCTCGCGACCGACCATGCGGCGGACCATCTCGTCGACGGTCAGGTCGTGCATCGGGTCGGTGGAGACGTGCTTGCCGTCGCGCATGATGGTGACGCGCTGGCACAGCTCGGTGATCTCCTCGAAACGGTGCGAGATGAACATGATCGCCGCGCCCTCGTCCCGAAGGTTGCGCGCGACCGAGAACAGGCGCTCGACCTCGACGAGCGACAACGCCGCGGTCGGCTCGTCCATGATCAGTACGCGCGCGTCGGCGGACAGTGCCTTGGCGATCTCCACGATCTGCTGGTCGGCGATCGACAGGCCGCGGGCCGGGCGGCCCGGGTCGATCCGCACGCCGAGTCGGGCGAAGAGCTTCTCGGCCTCGTCCCGGATCGCGCCGCGGTCGATCATGCCCAGCCGCTTGCGCGGGTGGCGGCCCATCACGATGTTCTCCTCGACAGTGAGGTCGGGAAACAGCGTGGGTTCCTGGTAGATCACCGCGATCCCGGCGGCCTTGGCGTCGGCCGGTGAGGAGAACTCGACGGGATCCCCGTCGACCAGCAGCGTTCCGGTGTCCGGGCGGTGGACCCCGGCGAGCATCTTGACGATGGTCGACTTGCCCGCGCCGTTCTCCCCCACGAGCGCGTGCGCCTCACCGGAGTACAGGGGGAACGACACGCCCTGCACGGCGGCCACCGCGCCGAACGACTTCGTGACGCCGCGGACCTCCAGTAGGGGCGCCGCGCCCGGGTCCTGCCGCTCCATCGCGACCTCCGAATGAAAGGTTTCATGTGCCTGGGTGGCCGACCGTACTATGCGCTCAATCAGGAAGTCAACGGCACGTTTCCAGCCCAGTTCAGTTGGGCTTTTTGGATCGCGATCCGGTAACATCGCGCTTGTTGCACGTTTCAACAGGAGGTTCACGTGGCGCGCATGAGCACGGATGGGGCCGCTGTGCCGGAGCCCCGCGCGGCGGGGATCAAGGATGTCGCGGCGGCGGCCGGCGTGTCACTGGGAACCGTGTCGAACGTGCTCAACCGGCCCGACCGGGTCAGCCCGCGCACGCGCGCGAAGGTCGAGGCAGCGATGGCGGAGCTGAAGTTCGTGCGCAACGAGACGGCTCGCCAGCTGCGCGCCGGGCGCAGCCGGATCCTGGCCTACGTGATGCTCGACGGGAGCAACCCGTTCTTCACCGACGTGGCCCAGGGCGTCGAGGACGCGGCCGACGAGAGTGACCTGTCGCTGTTCCTGTGCAACAGCGCCAACCGCGCCGAGCGTGAGCGGGACTACCTGAGCAGGCTGGCACAGCAACGGGTGCAGGGGATCCTGATCACCCCGGTCGACCCGGACTCACCGGTGCTGGCGCAGACCTCGGCGCGCGGCATCCCGGTCGTGATCGTCGACCGGACCGGGCATTCTGGTGACCACTGCTCGGTCGCGGTGGACGACGTGCTGGGCGGGCGTCTCGCGGTGCAACACCTGCTGGAGCTGGGCCACGAACGCGTCGCGTACATCGGTGGGCCGGATGCGCTGGGCCAGGTCCGCGACCGGCGCGAGGGAGCACTCCGGGCGCTCAAGGAGGCCGGGCTGGGGCCCGAGAACCTCGTCGATCTGGGGACGTCCGCGCTGACCGTGGCCGAGGGCCGCACGGCCGGACAGCGCCTGGCCGGGCTGCCGTCGTCACTGCGGCCGACTGCCGCGTTCTGCGCCAACGACCTGCTGGCGCTCGGACTGCTGCAAACGTGCGTCAGCCTGCGCCTGCAGGTGCCCGACGACCTGGCGATCGTGGGCTACGACGACATCGACTTCGCCGCGGCCGCCGCCGTGCCGCTGACCTCGGTGCGGCAGCCACGCCGCCGGCTGGGCCGGACCGCGGCGGAACTCCTGCTCGCGGAGACCACGGATCCGCGGCACGAGCATCGGCAGGTCGTGTTCACCCCGGAGCTGGTCGTGCGGGCATCGACCCGCCACGGTGCCTGACGGCACTTTTTCGACAATGTGCGAGTCAGGGGGGCGACGTCACCGCCCTGGCGTGGCGCTTCGCGGGGTCCGGCTCCGGGACGGCCGCGATGAGCGCCTGCGTGTAGGGATGCTCCGGGGCGTGCCAGAGCTGGGCGCCCGGGCCGCGCTCCACAATCCTTCCCTGGCGCAGCACAAGGACGTAGTGAGCCATGTAGCGGACGATCGAGAGGTCGTGGCTGATCAAGAGGTAGGAGATCCCGTCACGCGCTTGCAGCTCTCCCAGCAGGTTCAAGACCTGCGCCTGAACGGAGAGATCGAGCGCGCTGACCGGCTCGTCGCAGATTATCAACTTGGGACGCATCACGAGAGCGCGGGCGATCGCTATTCGCTGCCGCTGGCCGCCGGAGAACGCCGAGGGGAAACGGGACATCGTGTCGCCCGGCAACCCGACTCGGGCGAGGGCTGAGCGTGCCCGGTCCGCTGCTTCGCCTCGACCCACGGTGCCTCGCACGAGGAGCGGCTCGACCAGGCTGCTGCCGACCGTGCGAGCCGGATTGAGGGAGCTGTAGGGATCCTGGAAGATCACCTGCAGCTCACTGGCGAGTTCGCGGCGCATCCGGAGGTTCCGGCCGACGATGTTGCGGCCCTCGAAGCGAATCGCCCCGGAGTCCGGGGTCACCAGGCCGAGAATCGCCTTGCCGATCGAGGTCTTGCCGGAACCCGATTCCCCGACCAGCGCGACGGTCTGGCCCGCGCGGACCTCGAAGCCGACATCGTCGACCGCCAGCACCTCGCGACGCCGGCGGGAGCGATACCGAACCATCAGATGTTCGGCTTCCAGCAATGGGACAGTGCTCATTTTCTCTCCTTCGACCGAACAGCCGCACGCCGCGGCGAATCACCACCACGCGGGCATCGCCGGCACCACCGTTCGCCCACCGTCGGCTATCACCGCCTGGCCGTTCACGAAGCACGCTTCGTCGGAGGCCAGAAACAGGTGCACCCAGGCGACCTGCCTCGGGTCCGCGTTGAAGTGGTCCTCCTTGCCATCCGGCGTCTCCGCGGCCGGGTTCGGCACCCCGTCGAGACCCTTCGCCTCCATCGTGTGCGCGTCGATCCGGGTTCGCATGCGGCCCGCGGACACGGCGTTGACCCGGATCACCGGGCCGACGTCGGCCGCGAGCGACTTCACCAGTCCCACCACGGCGTGTTTGGACGCGGCATACGCCGGCGTGGTCGGGTAGCCGTAGTGCCCGGCGACCGACGTGGTCACGGTGATCGCGCCGCCACCGGCGCGCCTGATCGCCGGGACCGCGTACTTCAGGCTGTAGCACACGCCCCAGAAGTTGACGGCCATGATCTCCGTGATCTCCTCGTCGGACAGCTCTTCGAGGCGCTTGCCGGAACCCCGCCCCTGGATCCCGGCGTTCGCGGTCATCACGTGGAGCCCGCCGTAGTGCGACTCCGCGACCTCGATCAACCGTCGCGCGTCGCCCGCCGAACTGACGTCGGTCGCCACGAAGATCGCATCGCCACCGGCCGACCGGATGGTCTCGACCGTCGCCTCCGCGTCCGCGGCCCGCACGTCCGCGACGACCACCTTCGCGCCCTGCTCCGCGTAGACGATCGCGGTCGCACGACCGAGACCGGTCGCCGCGCCGGTCACGATCGCCACTTTGCCATCCAGCCGGCCGGTCAACGTCGGTCACCGCCCGTGGGCCCGATGGTGATCGGCGCGTCCAGACGATCGAGCACATCCGGCAACCCGTCGTGCCGGAACTGCCGCAGCGCGAACAGCCAGCGCCCGTCGATCTTGGCGAGCCGGTCGAAGTACATCCCCGTCGTGGCGAGCACGGAATGCGTCACCTGGCTCGGCTTGCCGTGGGGGTTCGTCGCGTCCGGATGGGCACGCGTGACCACCGCGTAGGAGGATGCTCTGGCGACCTCGCCGTCACCGTCGATCAGGATGTTCAGCGCGGACTGCCGCACCCGGCCGGCGCTGTACTCCACCGCCTCCGCGGCGAACCGGCACAGCTCTTCGTGCCCGCGATGGATGCCGGTCAAGCCCTCCTCGGGCGAACTCGTGTCGAGTACCCCGTCCTCGGCGAAACAGCCGGCGAACCCCTCGACGTCACCGAAGTCGAGGGTCTGGCTGTACCGCGCGAACAACTGACGAATCGCCTCGGTGTCGGCCTCGGTCAGCGCCGAGGGCGCGGTCTCGGCCGCCGTGCGGAACGCGAGCCCGTCCAGCGTCGTGTCAGTCACCGAATGCCTCCAGTCCCAGTGGTTTGCCGACCAGTGCCTCGACGTCGGGAAGGGTGTCCCGGCGGAAGGTCCGCCGGGACAGGAGCCAGCGGCCGTCGATCTTGACGACCTCGTCCCTGGACAGACCGCTCATCCGTACCGTGGCGTTCCCGTGCTGGCGCGGGTGCGCGGGCACTCCGTAGTCCTGGGTGATGAACGTGTAGGACGACACCCGGGCGCGGCGACCGTCGCCGTCGATGACGGCGCTGAGGGCCGCGTGCCGGATATGGCCCCGGTAGCCGGCGTCGCTCCAGGTCACCGCGTACTGCCGCAACTCCCGACGGCCGTGAGCGGTGATGCGCACCTCCGGCCTGCCCTCCTGGCGGATCACTTCCTGGAAGGATCCGTCGGGGGTGAAGCAGTCGGCGAAGCCGTCGTAGTCCTCGAGGTCCAATGTGTAGTCACACCGGGCCAGAAGTTGCCGGATGGCTTCATGGTCGAGGGGTGAGAGCTCGTGCCGCGTCGCGCCGGCGTCGACCGGTTCGATGTCCAGCGGCTTCCCGAGCAGTTCGCGTGCGCTCGCTCCGCCGTCCCCGGCGAAACAGCGCCGCGCGTACACCCAGCGCTCACCCAGCCGCACCAAATCGTCGATGTAGCGTCCGGTCGCCACCACCCCGGACTGCGTCTCCGCTCGTTTCCCCGCCGGAGGGCCGAAATCGCACGTGATCAGTACCGCCGACAACGATCTCGCGGTGGTGCCGTCACCGTCGATCATCGAACTCAGCGTCGTGTGGCGGATGTGTCCCTTCCCGTCGCGGGCTCCGATGGACCGGCGCAACTCGTGCTCACCCCGCCGCGTCGCGCCCGGGTCGGATTCGATTTCGAAGCTGCCGTCGGGGGCGAAACAGCCCACGACGCCGTCGAGATCCCCGAAATCGACCGTATGACAGTACCGCGCGTGCAACTGCTTGATCTGCTCGAAGTCCGCTGCGGTCAACCCCGTGGTCATCCAGCACTCCCATTGCCGTTCGTAATGCGTGTCACGATCGGAATCTCGTTCGTCACCTGACCGGCCCGCGTGGCGTCGGGCACGGCCGTCATGTTCAGATTGATCTTGTTCGAATGCGCGAACAGTCCCGGTAAGGTCGCCACACCCACTCCGAACGCGTTCTCGACGGCGTACTTCTCGATCTGCAGATGAAGGGCTCCGGCCTGCTCCGGGGAGTCCTCGGCGGACTGGTGGACCATCGGCGCGATCGCGGGATCCATGTGCCACTGGCTGTAGGTCGTGCCCGGGTTGTACCAGTAGTACATCTGCGCGACGAACGGCTGGGCCCCGAGTTGCGCGATGATCGCGGGGTAGTCCTGCGCGGCCTGGACCCAGATCGGGATCGTCTTCGCCGAGTTCAGGTTCACCTTCACCCCGATCTTCTGCCAGTACTCGACCACGGCCAGCGCCCAGGGCGCGAGGTCGGGTGACGCGGCGTTCGTGGCGACCTCGAGGGTGAACCCGTCCGGGTATCCGGCCTGGGCCAGCAGCGCCTTCGCCTTGTCCGGGTCGTAGGGATAGCTGTTTTCCAGTCCGGGGTCGTATGCCCCGGATCCGGGAGCCGTCGTCAGCGCGCTCGGCTTCGCGAAGCCGTGGCCGAGGCTCCGCGCGATGGTCTGCCGGTCGATGGCGTAGTTCAGTGCCTGCCGGACCGCGAGGTTGGCCAGTGGTGCCGAGTATTTCTTGGTGGGCGCATCACCAGGGCGGGCCGCGCCGACGATGTCGTGGAAGATCGCGGCGACGAAGCTCGACGGGCCGCGATCGACCGTGAAGTCGCCCGAGATCGTTTCCGCGGATGGCAGGGGAACGCTGTCGATGAGATCGACCTGGCCGGTCTGCAGGGCCGACAGCCGGGCACTTTCGTTCGCGATCACGCGGACGACGACGCGCTTGTAGTGAATCGCGCTGGGGTTCCAGTAGTTCGGGTTCGGGTCGAACGTGTAGTGATCACCCGCCGCACTCTGCGCGTTGTTCAGCACGTAGGGCCCGGCGCCGAACATCTCGGTGCCCAGCCGCTTGGGATCGGCCAGGCCGGCCGGACTGACGATGCTCCCCAGCTGGACATTCTGGCTCAGCAACCACGGCAGCGCCGGACACGCCTCACGACAGGAAATCGTCACCTGCAAC
>Ga0081455_10000421_pt1 | contig 55455 bp, 56 predicted proteins | sample TabmetS3T2R1_FD_70207 | JGI IMG/M metagenome (GOLD analysis project Ga0081455, IMG submission 70207) | Tabebuia heterophylla rhizosphere microbial communities from the University of Puerto Rico - S3T2R1 | ecosystem: Host-associated > Plants > Roots > Rhizosphere ...
GATGGCGAATTTGCGAAGCTCACGCTGCGCCTGAGTCGTACTAGTAACAAACCCAGCCTTTTCTAGAATAGAATCCTTATGCAATAGCAGTGCTCTTAAATCTACATCACTCATCATTGTGCTAGTAATGCCGTTCTGCTGAAGAACGAAATTTAGGCTCTGGTCGTTAGATCTCACGTCTGAGTAGTTTCCAATCTTTCCAATTATCTGTCCTAATCCGGTAAATCTGCCACCATTCTTAATCAAACTATAGGATTCGATTGGATTTGTGAATTTAGTAGAACCTGATACATTTTCATTTTCATCTAAGAGGATGATCCCAAGTTCGCACAATATAACCGAACATTTACCATCCGACATTTATCTATCTACATTAACTGTGAGGTACTCGAGGCTATTAAAAACATATCACATGATGATAACCATGAAATTGCTGATGATAGTGCGAACAGAATCTCCATGCAATTTCTTTGGCAAAAATTTGCGATAGTGCTCTAACCTTTGGAATTAAAAGGAAGAGCGCTATAGCGGGATTCTTGCTCAATTAGCGATCTAATCTTATCGCATTCTCTCGTCGACTTCATGGGCATTAGCGAAGTTCCTATTTTACAAATCACTTAGCTCCTACAATTGACCTCAATTCATTAAACTAAGCCAGCCATAGGGTTGGGCTTCGTAAAATACAGATCAAAGTCCTAACTGCTCAGGCCTCAAATGCCAAGTAAGGATTCATTCTTTATTTTGATAATTGAAGCCTTGTTCATCTGAGTTAGCATGGTATTTAGGGATTCTCTCACCCTAGATTCCTTATCGCTAGAGATTGAGAGTACCTCATAAACCAAGTCTTGAAACGATATCCCGTTACACATGTTCCAAAGAGAAACGGCTGTGTCACTAACCCTAAATCCTTCGCCCTTGAAATTTATCAGGAGTGGCGTTCCATCCGAATCGTTGCTTACAAAACCCCTTCGTAATATGATAGAATTCGAATCAATTTTTCTATCCTTAAGCCTCAGCATTTCGGACCTGCATCTAATGTTGGTCAGAAAGTTATTTAATCATTTGTAGATCAATGACCTTTAACTAATTGATTGAATAAGATCAAGCGAGAAAATACTCCATTTCATTGATATCAATAAAAACAGGTCCCAGCCGACCTTATTACTAATCTAAACACCTTCACAACTGCTCCATTCCCAGGTTCTCTCCGGATCGACCTAGAAAGTTACATATTTACTTCTCTAAAAAGATGCTATATCCGGCAATAGAAACAAATCCGATAATGCTTAAATTTAGTTGGAGCGATCGCTAACAGTAAGATTAATTGTCATTTTTTAGGAGGCTACTGAATCAAAACGATAGAAAGAACCAAGGTCAGGTTCCTGCAAAGGAGGAAAAAAAAACACCTAAGGTAAATCGCACGATAGTTCTGACCCGGGAAACTGCAGATGGCATTATAACATTTGCAAAGAGCTGGCATCCTAATGAAGGGATACTTATTCTTAGAGGCCAACATAAACACAAGAATGCACAGGTACACATTGATGGGTTGGTCGTGCCTCCTTTTGCCTCCCATGGGCCATATTACTCAGGTTTCCCAAGCTACGACTTACCCTTTGACCTTTCATATATCGGTACGGCTCACTCACATCCGGGAGGATCAAATCGTCCATCATTGCAGGACTTGAACAATTTCTTTGGATTGGTCTCAATCATCATAAGTTTTCCTTATGATGAGAATTGCATTGGCGCATTTGATCGAAATGGAAAATCACTTCCGTTAATCATAGCATAGCACTTTCCAAGGTCACTTGTAATGCTACTAACCAGATGGCTAGACAATTCTAGTTGATCTGAAATGTTCTTTTTTCCTAACCACCTGGTGTGTGATATCCTTACATATTATTATACATCAAGTCATACCATTCATTCACGCAACTTTCAAAGTACTAGGTAAATCTTACTTTCGACTGCGCAGTAGATCCTCTAGGATTAGTAACTGACTCAATAGCACTTCCAATCAGTGCAAATGATACACCTGCCGCAGCTATCATAATACCAGGCGGCAGTATCCACCACCAGAGACCTCTGGCAGCAGCAGAAGCAGTATTTGCGTCATGAAGAATGCTTCCCCAGGTCGGAATTGAAGGATCACCTAGACCTATAAAACTCAATGTTGCTTCAGCTAAAATGGCAGCAGGTACTGCTAAGGCTATACTTGCAAACGTAAGGGGTAGGAGCTGGGGCAGAATATGTCGGAGAATTATCTTAATGTCTTTCTCGCCCATGAGCTTCGAGGCTTCAACGTATTGAAGATTCTTTATCTGGAGAGCAAGACTCCTTGCGACTCTGGCAATTCCACTCCATCCAAAGATGACAAGAAAAAGGGTTATGAGGTAAATGCTACTGCCAATAGTGATAGAAAGGATTATGAGGAAAACGAATGTGGGAAGTGAAATCACCAGGTCGTTGACCCTCATCAACGCCTCATCATACCTTCCTCCCTTATAGCCAGCAAGAAGCCCATATAACATGCCAATGATAACTGAAGAGATAGCAGCTGTCAAACCTACAAATAAGGCTACAGGGGCACCCCAGAAAATACCTATGCTTAAATCTCGACGTAAATCATCTGTTCCCATTAGGCCGTAGACCTTACCCCCGAGTATTACTTTTGTGTTCTCCACTTTGTCCTCTGCACCAAAAAGGTAGTAAGTAATATTGAATAGGTAGTTTCCTTTAAGTACCTCTTCTTCGTCCAGTTTAGAAAAAATCATCTTTTGAGGTGAAGATAGGTCAGGGCTGTAATCAAAAAGTCCTGTGTATGTTTGTAAGTTGTCTCTTATTGTTTCGTCAGTAGAAAAGATCCTAGAGCAGTATTCAGTTAGGCTAGATGTGCCTTCTGACGATGATATTTCGCTTGATGGAAGTGGAGAATTGTATATCATAAAGCTCTCTCCATCGGGCCTGGTGACATCGACCTGGATTACTGGGGGAATGTTACCGTATCTTAGACAATAATCAATGATAAAATCTGTGGGAAACGAATTGTAAGTGAAGTCAATATTAAATAGGAACGAATTAGTCGGAATGCCTCCAAATGTACTGTTATGTGTTTTTGCATCGCTGGGTCCGAAGATCATATGACTAGGAAGATTGGCTTCTGGAAACAGAGAATTTACCCAAGAGGGTGCGGCAGACTTTGGATAATCAATCCAAAATCCGGGATCGTTCCACTGACTGAATGATTCTAGCGGCACTGCGATAAACGCATAGACAGTCATAGAGACCAAGATCCCTAGAATGAAGAAGCCTGCAATGGCGGCCTTGGTATGCAGAATCCTATGAACTAGTATATTGAAATTACTTGCAGATTCCGAGGCTTTCACGAAGACACCTTAACTCTTGGATCATAGTATGCATAGAGGAGATCGGCTATCAACATTGTCACCACATAAATTAATGTAAATACGTAAGTACTTCCCAAGATTATAGGAATATCCATTACGATTATTGCATCATAAAGTAGCTTTCCAACTCCAGGCCAGTCAAATACTGCTTCTACGATGAAACTACCAGTTATTGAAGCAATTAGGGCAGTGACTATTCCAGTCAAGATTGGAGGAGCTGCGTTTTTGAGTGCGTGGGAGTATAATATTTTTCGTTTTCGAATTCCCATCACACGTTTTGCTTGTATATAGTCTTCATCCAAAACACGGGATACAAAGTAACGCACCACAAATGACCAAACTGTAAAACTCAGCAGGACTAATGTAATCAATGGCAAAATCATGCCGTACAATAGGTCCAAGAAGTATAATGGCTCTCCCGGCGGAGTCAATGGCGTCGATCGAGCAGGAAAAATATCAAGGGTAAATGAAAATAGCAGTATCATTAACATACCCACCCAAAAGGTCGCAAAGGTATTGCTTACAACGGCAACAAATGACACGCTCTTGTCAAGAACCGAACCCCTTTTCTCTGCCATGTATGTCCCCAAAAATAAGCCAATCACAACAACGATCACTGTAGAAGTTGTAAAGAGCAATACCGTCTTAGGCACCCTCTCCAAGATTATGTCGCTGACATTAGAGGAGCCGCTATCTGATGTAGCGTAATTTGATCGGCCTAGATTAAACGTGAGCACTTCAAAAAGAGTGTTCACAAATCTTTTAGGAGAGTACCATGGCTGGTCCAGTCCAAGATCTTGGGTCTTTAACTTAATTTGCTCGTCGACATAGGCTTGGCGTTGAGAAAGTGTCTTGAACTGAACATTATCCTGAGCAGTTGCTTCTACTACTTCAGTTCTAATCCTATCAGTAAGAAGCTTGTCCATAGCAGAACCAAGAAGTATGAGTGTGATAACTACGGTAATAACAACAACTAGAATTCTGTAAGCAGTTGTTTTGGCGAAAAAAAGGAGAAAACCTGTCATCGGCGAAACATCTGCCTAACTGGAGTTGATGTTATCTATAAATGGTGGTATAGCTGGCCTGGTGGTCGGAAGTGTGAACACAGTGTCACTGAACAGTTTTCGGAAGCAAAAAAATTCTTTCGGCATCTTATTGCTATTTAGGATCATTATCATGAGGTTTTTTTATACCGGAGTAATGTTTAAGGAAACTACATCGGCGCCAACTGATTTGCTTGAAACGCAATAATTGCAATCCTTTTACTAACCATCCAGTTACTGCGGTTGTTGTTGTGGTAGTCTCTGACCGGACAATGGATTTACGGCTATTAGTGTTGCAGTTTGGATATCAGGTCTATATGCAGAATTACTTACTGCGAATATCTTCATGATGCTGGGCCCAGTTTGTATAAGTGCAGTCTTGTTCGCTGGTATCTCTATCGAATATTTGCCATTACCATCTGAAACCGAAGTATTGCCTGATATTACAGTTCTTCCATCCTTGTCAGAGACAAAGTAAAAGACAGATGCATTTTGAGCCGGTCTGCCTTCGATGCTAACTGATACATCAGCCTTGAGTGGACTCTGTCCTGCAATAATGTTTCTTGGTGCAGCTACTTTGTCGATCAATGCGATCTTGGGTGTCTCGTATATTGACCAGTGACCTTTCTCAAAAGGATATGAGTTGTCCCTAAAGGCCTTCAATGTTATGACCCTCCCTTCTGGGTTATACGAGTCCAAGTAAAAAGGACCATTACCTATTATCGCATGCTTGTGGGTATCAATCCATTTGATACTTGCATCATACCTTTTGATAGCCTCATCAGGGCTTACATAATCTCGGAGTGGAGCAGGGACAAACCCCTCGGCTTTCATATTCGTCAGCTCATCTCTTATCATAGCAGCATGGGAAGGAACTATCAATGAAAGCCAAGGCACATTTTTAGACGATGCCTCACCCCTTGAAAAAGCTGCTTTTCCCGATGTAACTAATCTCTCACTTGCGGCAGTTATTTCCCAAGGCTCTCCTGCCCAGACTCCAGCTGTGCCTGCTAATTCTTTGTCGTCAAAATGCCACTGGTCCACATAGGATTCCACGGTCTGATTATCAATGAATCTTATCCCCTTTACTAGGGGAAGCCCAGGCTCCACACCAGCCATGTATTCTGGATCGTTTGTTAAATCAGCAGGATCACCAGTATCCTTCCCCCACTCGAATACAAAGTACTGAGGGTATAACAGGTCCTCAGGTCCCATCGGAATTCCGTTATGCCAGTTTGAATAAAGGTTATGATATTTGACAACAGTAAATGCGGTGTTATTCTTACCCGGACCGGTCCACTGCTGTGAAATTGGATCCCAATTCATCGAATCATTGGGAACAACAAGTTTTTCTAATGGCCCTTTCGTTGTTATATTTATCCAAGGAGTCCTCATTGGTATTACTTCCCCTGTATAAGGATCACGAAAGGTACCCGGATCGGATAAAGCTGAGGAGATGTCTCGACAATACTGATCCGAGCAACCACCTACTCCATTCCATGCTCCTTGGTATATTTGCTTGACACCAATGTCCAAGGTGTTTGAAGGTTCTTGTGTTCTCGCATTTATCAGCGAAAATTTACTAGAAATGCCTGCACCAAAATCATTTACTAGTCCAGTAAGCCCAGACGATGCTACGTAGGGATCGACTAATTGTGCAATAAATACTCTGACCGCCTCCTGTACTCCTAAATCTGTAGCATTTCTAACAAGAGAATTTCTCTCCTCTTCTGAGGTAAAATTAAGAAACTGAATTCTTTGCGTTATCTTGTCTATGGTATCATTTTCATAATTCCAAAAAACGGGGTTTTGCTGCCCGGGCATATTTCCAAAATAGGGGGCGTACATTTGTGAGGGAATCACTGGATTGTACTTTACAAAGCCGCCAGTTCCACCGAACGCTTCTGTATATATATTCCATCCAAGATCTTGAGGATTAGAGCCATAAACCACAGTATTTGCCTTGTTCAAGTCACCATAGTTCCTTTTCACGGTAAATCCAGCCTTTTCCATCTCTGAAGCTACAAGCTCTCCAACAGATCTTAGAGGCTGATTGTCGCTTCTAATCAAGATTGAAATGCTAACTGGCTTCCCATTTAACATCCATTTTCCATTTTCCTTCTGGGCACCAACTTCATTCATTGCCTTTGTTATGATCTGGTCGGCGAGTCTAGGGTTATATCTTAGCCCTGAGGACTCTACAGTGTCGATTACATTAAAATACTCAGGCGAGTAGATCCCGTAAGGACCCACAAGAGGTGTGCCCAAGCCCTTTAGGATTTCATCCACTACAAATCCTCGGTCAATTAGATAATTCATAGCGTATCTCACCTCCCTTAATGAAAAGGGATTCAACGAGCCAGATTCATTTGATGGCGCAGGATTTAGTAATAAACCAAAAGATCCCGAAAGTTTGTCATATTCTTTCAGATTCGGGATATTCTTAATTTCAGACGCTGCTTCCAGTGGTATTCTAAAATAGTATGTATCTAGATTTCCTGACTTCAATTCCTCTAAGGCCACATTGTCGTCTAGATATTGAATGAATCTTACACCATCGATATATGCTCCTGTGTTATTGCTCTTCGCGGTACTGGCATGGGCAGCAGGGGTTAAAGGATTAAGAAGTAATAGGGCAAGAGTCGAAAACATTAGAAATAAAATTAGAATTGGGATGAGGGCGCTGCCTCTCCTTGCATGTAACCTCATTTCACTTGGCATCAAAAAACTAGGTTCCATTCTTGATTCAGGTTTCAGTAATAACTATGCCATAAAATAGGTGTAGCTGAACGGAGGGATCTAAAACGAATAGGAAAATTTCGAAAGGCGTCGTCGGTTTTCAAAGTAGCTAGAACTTCCGAGAGGATTTACATGATTACTTGATAAATATTTTCTAATGTCTGAGGCTATCATAGTTTGGTCAGCGGCTATGCGACGAGCGTAGCTACCCGGAAAGAATTTGGGAGATTGTATTTTATGCCCACCAGTACTCTGTTCACCTTCAATTCGTTGAGGTTCAACTTGATTCGTGCTGTATGAGCTTGATTTTTCAGATGGGTCAGCATTATTTAAATGACTTGCATATCCATCCACATCAGAAAATGACGGATCTTGCTGGTCGATAAATTCAGAATGTGGTATTCTATATCCATAGGTCGGAGGAATTCTACGACGAATAATTTCATCTGGTATCATTACAAATAGCTAGGCATTGGCGGGATATTAATTTGTACTGCAAATATTGTTATCGTACTAGAAGACGCTAAATTTTAATGACACTTTAATGCACGATGTCTGATTGCATTGACTAAATTGTCATCTTTTAGTATATTTTCAATAAAATATAGAAAAAATATTGATTCTTGGTAAAAGCGTTAGGTGTTTTATATCATAGTTGTAAAAATTTCAATTCTAGGTAGTGGATCCTTGTTCTGCAGGGATAACTTTATATACTAGAATAAAACATTTATACTAGATGCGATATTCTGACAATTTTTCTGGTGAAAAACTTTGGTAAAGGACATCACTCTATTCAATGAAAGATGCCCGAGATGCGGAAAGGGTCCCATGGTTACGGATAATTCTAGTGGAGAGATGTTTTGTGGGAACTGTGGATTTGTGATTACAGAAAGAATAGAAGAAATGGGTCCGGAGTGGCGAGCATTTTCAAAGGAAGAGCATGAGGATAGGAGTCGAGCTGGTGTGCCTACTTCGCTTGCAATGCATGATATGGGACTGGCTACTATCATTGGGCCCATCGATAAAGACGCTTCTGGTAAACCGTTGTCAGCCTCTATGAAAAGCACTATCGAAAGGCTTAGAACCTGGGACAGTAGGAGCCAAGTACATGAACCTGTAGACCGCAATTTCAGGCAGGCGTTCAGTGAGCTCGATCGGCTCAAAGATAAGTTGGCAGTGGGTGACGCTGTAATAGAAAAAGCAGCCTACGTGTATAGGAAGGCTCTTGAACGAGGTCTGGTGAGAGGGAGATCCATCTCTGCACTAGTTGCAGCCGCTTTATACGCTGCTTGCAGGGATACGGAAACTCCCCGGACATTGAAAGACATCGCAAATGCAAGCAATATCAAAAAGAAGGACGTTGCAAGGTGTTATCGTCTTTTGATTAGGGAGCTTGACTTGAAAATGCCCGTTGTCGACCCTGTCAAGTGTGTAGCCAGAATCGCAAGCAAAGCAGGTCTTTCAGAAAAGACAAAGAGAAAGGCACTGGAGATCTTGAAGAGAGCAGAAGAAGGAAAAATTTCTGCAGGTAAAGACCCAATGGGACTTGCGGCAGCCGCTTTGTATGTGGCCTGCGTGATGAACGGTGAGAACAAGACACAGAAAGACGTCGCAGAAGCAGCCGGAGTAACTGAGGTCACAATCAGAAACAGATACAAAGGATTGAAATTACACCTAAAATTGTAATTACTGTTTAGGCTGCAGTAAGAGCTGAGCTCGTTGTATCACTCGTACTGGAGATCATGGCAAGTTTGCACAACTAGGATTATGGGAGGCTGAAGAGAGCGGCTAAGCTTATACACTTATAGGTTTATAATTAAACACTACAAAATCCCGATCATACTGAAATACAAAAATATAGAAATACTATAACTGTACACAAAAGTGAGAATGTAAATATCGACTTATATGATAATATGAGTATGTCTGATTGCCTAGACTATTACATAAACATCCCGACACCTCTAAAAAAGATTTCCTTGAGAATAGACCACCTCACTGAACTTCGATAGCCGCCTCATTGAAACCCATTCTTAGCAGATAACCCTTGACATCATCTCGATGGTCACCTTGCAGCATTATGAACCCATCTTTTGCAGTGCCACCGCATGCAAACCTGCTCTTCAATTCCTTAATAATACTCTGAACATCACTTTGTTTTGGATCAATACCTTCAATCATTGTAGTTGTTTTGGAGAAGCGCCTTTTCTCCAGTCGAACGATGATCCTGGTGTCTTCTTTCTCCAATTCGCCACAAGCACAAAGATCGTCGGGAAGGCCACATTTCTTGCATATAACCGCCATCTATTGATAGATATTTCCCCAATTCTTACTTTTAAGCCTTGCCTGATGAGAGTGGATTGTCATGATGTCTGCTATACGTCTCATCCCTTGATGCAATAGTCGCTGCATGATTGAGCCAACCGAACCTAATGAAGCTGCAGTACAACCAACCTCAAACCCTAATCGGAATCTATTTAACCGTGTGAAGGTCCTCCAAAATGTAGGAATGAGCAGCAGCAGCAAGAAAAAGAATGCACCACTTCCGGCATCCAGTGCGGGGTTACTTCGATTCTTTGAAGATGAGACTAAGGGAGTCAAGATTAGACCCGAATTAGTACTTGGGATAGCAGGAGGGATAATTGGTGTTTCCATCCTCATTCGCCTAATATTCCCTGTGTGAAGTCACTTTTTATGTATAGTCAGGCAGAGGATAGCGTTTCAAACATACACAAAAGATGGGCTCTAACCAAGCTTAATCCATCTACAAGCAAAGCGTCTTTTGTAATTACGTGTTGCGCTTTTACTGCCCTTGTTGTCCTCACAAATGCTTACGTAACCGGTGTTGGATTTGATAATTATCTTTATCTCATTTATTACGTTGCAGTGGGTAATGTTGCCCTATTCGCGCTAACGTACCTGGACTACACCCTTCTGAAAGGAACCTCCCTTAGCAAACTATCTAAAATCTTTCACGTATCTGCGTTTTCATACCTTATCTGGCTTCTTACCTTGATTATTGGAATGCTGGTTCCTAATCTAATAGGCAGTAATGGGAATGCAGCCAACACCAGTTATCTGCTCGAAGGACTGCTTTTCGTGGCTGGTTTTAGAATATGTATGTTTAAATCTGTTTTTGGCGCAACATTGGTCCGAGCCATCCTTGTAGGATTGGTCGCGCCATTTACCATTCTCTTTTTCTTTACGCCGCTTCAATTTATCCCTGAGGTGTTTTCTAACCCAGTTGCGCTTGGATATGGGTTGGTTATTGTCGCCATGGGGATCTGCTGGGCCATTTTAGCTGATCGTGCGGGAAGGCCAGAGATCAAGAGTACATTTGAAGTCTTGCAGGCCTTCTTGGCTGCTTGGACCGAAAAAGACGGAACAAGGTTTGAGAGGATCGCCGAAGAAAAAGCAGACGAAAAACCTGTCTCTACGTTCATGATGAGGTTTTCACTCGACAAGACCAACGGATACTCACTTGTTATCCCTGAAGTCCATCCTGGCCCTTTCCTGTCTGTGGGAGGCAGCAATCTACCTTATGTTTTATACAATGCATTTTCTGGAAGGGCGATGGTTCTGCATGGTGTATCTGACCATGCGTTGAATATTCCCTCTAAAGAAGAGCTAGACAGATATTTGACAAGCCTCAAATCAGCAAAAAAGCTCTCCTCACATACCCGTTGTTCTAGGCCGGTCAGAGTTGAGGATGGCCACTGCAGCGTGACAGGAATTAGATTCGACAGAGTCTGTATGCTAATTCTGTCCATGTCCCCAAAAGGCATGGAGGACGTTCCATATTCAATTCTCTCTCAACTTAATCATTACTCCAAGAAGATCGGGTTTGATTCCTTGCTCTTAATTGATAGTCATAACGCTATGGGTGTTTCATTGGATGCCCCGCAAACAGATCAACTGCTGAGGACTGCGGAGCACTGTTTGGACAAACTAGTCGCAGCTGTAGAATATCCGTTTCGAGCAGGTTACGCCAATATTAAGGATATCCCCGTGGGAGCTGCTTTTCAGGACGATTTGGGCGAGTCTGGATTGGCCGTCCTTGCGTTGTGCATTGATAGTAAGTGGAGCTTGCTAGGCTGGGCCGATTCTAATAACATGAAGAATGGTCTCCGTGAAAAGCTTTTGAAAAAACTGGAAAGCCAAGAACATCATATGGTAGAAATCTGTACTTCGGACACCCATAGTACTTCAGGTAAAAGGACTAGGAATGGCTACTTTGCACTTGGAGAGCTTAGCAAAGAGGATTCGATCGTAGAAGCATTTCAAGCATTATCACGTCAAGCGATGGAGTCAGCTGAATCGTCGTCTCTGGAGTTGTACTCTGCCATATCGAGTATAAAGGTGATGGGGGCAAAACAGCTAGACGATTACTCATCTGCATTGGATAGATCAATGAGGCTAACAAAAATATTTTTGTGTGCCTTGGCGGTGACCTTTGTTAGTATGACTTTGCTGACTTGAATTGTGAAAAGAAGTGATGAAAACCTGTGATTGCATTTGTTATCTTTAGTTTGAAATCAATTCACATTGTATCCATTTAGAATTGGTGTCTATCGAAATCAAGGCGAAGACTATTTTTTCTCTTAGTCCAGTGGATGGGGAGAGATTTGAACTCTCGATCACCTGTGTGTGAGACAGGTATCATAACCAGGCTAGACTACCCATCCAATTTTTGTCGAAAGGCTACCCATCACACCTTCTCTTATAATGCTAGGCAGTGTATTTCAATATATTTCACACGACTTAGTCTCATCTATTCTTTAACGTTGGTTTATCCGCGACAGCAAATCAGAATTGTAGAGCTAAGTGCCTTGATCAAAACCCTTCAAGTATTTCTGTTGCTCTTGTGTTAGCTGATCAATATATACTCCCATCGAATGGAGCTTTGCCTCAGCTATGACCATATCTTGTTCTCGTTCAATTTCGTATACTCTGGGTTCAAGCGAACTATGACTCTGTGCGATCCGGATAACCGAAAGAAGTTGATTTGCAAAGCTCATGTCCATAACTTCCGAGGGATGTCCTTCTGCCGCTGCGAGGTTTACCAATCGGCCTTCTGCTATAAGATATACATCTTTCCCATTTGACAGTTGATATTGATAAACATGATCGTTTATCTTATTTTTAGCAGCAGCGTTTTTCTCTAGAGCATCCACTGCAATCTCTACATTAAAATGCCCCGCATTGGCCAGCAGTGCCCCGTTCTTTAGCTTCAATATTGTCTCGAAGTCGATTACATCTCTACAACCTGTTGTTGTTATAAACAGATCTCCTTTAGGCGCTACCTCCGAGACTTTTGCAACTGAAAACCCATCCAACTTTGCTTTCAGAGCAGCAATCGGATCGACTTCAGTAACGGTTACGTTTGCTCCCAAGCCTGACGCTTTTCGAGCAATTCCTTTGCCCACGTGTCCATATCCAGAAACGACGACATTTTTTCCTGATATTAGTATGTTCGTTGCTCGAATAATTCCATCCAATGCTGATTGACCAGTACCGTAGAAATTATCAAAGTCATGTTTTGTCTCTGCATCATTTACTGCAATTATGGGGTATTTCAGAATCCCACCCCTTTCCATAGATCTAAGCCTTACAACTCCTGTCGTTGTTTCCTCAGTGCCACCAAATACAGTTTTGAATCTTTCAAAATCTTTGTGCATCTCTAGCGTTAAATCGGCACCATCATCGATGGTTATATTTGGATCAATCTTCATCGCTGAGTGAATGTCCTCGTAATATTTTTGGGTTGATACACCTCTACTGGCATAAATTGATACTTTGTCATCCTCGGCGAGGGATGAGGCCACGTCATCTTGGGTACTAAGAGGATTACAACCGCACCAAGAAAGTTCTGCGCCCAAAGCCTTTAGAGACTCAACCAATACCGCAGTTTCTTTTGTGACATGAAGACAACCTGCAACGCGAACACCTTCTAACGGTTTGTTTTTTTCATATTGCCTGGTCAAAGACTGTAAGACAGGCATATGGGACGATGCCCACTGAATTTTTCTCCTACCTTCATTTGCCAAGGAGACATCAAGAACACGATAACTCATATACTGCTTGCCGATACACGGGCCATATATTATTTTAACTTCGAGTCTTTTGATGAGTTCTATGTTAAGTCTGTACTAATATTGAGAACCTGGTTCTATCCCTTGTCAAGATAACACCATGTGTGTACCATACTTGAAAAATCGGAAATCGATAGGAAGATCGGGAAGAGACGATAAAGCAAGAAGGAAAAAAGGGGAGGGCGGCTGGGTTTGCAATCGACTGAAAAAGGAAGCAAGTAAGCTAGTTGAATACTTGGTAGTGGAAAGACTAGAACTTTTTAGTGATTCTTTTGAGACCAGTGAACAACTCCAAGTTAGGCATCCAGACTTCAAGTTAGAAGCGCAAGGTATATGATGATCGGATCGATTCTAGGTAAGATGTGCGGAAGTTACAGATAGGCGTAATCGGCTACAACGATGACCGTTGCAGCGAAGTCGCCAGAGAGATAGCCTATAAGGTCGGCAAAGAAATCGCGCTTTCCGGCTCGGTTCTAATCTGCGGAGGTCTTGGAGGAGTAATGGAAGCCGCATGTAAAGGTGCGAAGGAAGCGAACGGGAATACGGTTGGTATTATCCCACAGGACAAATTTAGCTTTGCAAATCAATTTTGTGATATTGTAATTTGTAGTGGTATTGGATTTGCACGAGATTTCATAGTGGCCACATCTTCTGACGGAATAATTGCTGTAGGTGGAGGTATTGGAACGCTTATCGAAATGTCTGTAGGCTATATGATCAAAAAGAAAATAGTTGCAATCTCACCTAGTGGGGGGGTTTCTGAAGTATACGCAGGCAGGTATCTGGATGAAAGGAAAAGAGTGCTAATTGAGTCTGCCCCAGACGCTAAATCTGCAGTCCAAGCAATTCTAAAGGATAGTAAGAGCTAATAAATCGAAGTCTGCACAATTTCTGTTTATCGTCAGACCTCAGATGAGTCTTTGCCCCTTTGAAGACCCAGCGGTCGGCATTGGTGTAATTCTCATCACATTTGCTGCAGCTGCAGATGCAGATGCAGCAATTATGTTATTCTGCTAGTTTGAGAAGATATGGGTCAGGGGCGTAAAACTTGCCATACTTGTCGGACATTTCTTGTAATTTTTCAACGACTCTCTTTATTCCAAATTCCTGAACAGTCGCCAAAAGTTCTTTTTTTAGTCCCATACCAAGACGGAGCGCCATCTCTAAGTCTGCTTGCGAGCAGACGCCATTGGAGAGAAGCCAACATGCGTTGTTTGAAGCGACCGCCAACATTACAATAGGGTCAAAAGTTGTGGCGTCAGCTTGAACAAGATCTTTGCGCTCGTATTTGTCTGATGAATAGGAATAGAAGCCTTCTCCAGTTTTTTGTCCAAGTTTTTTCTGTTCGAACAATTTTTCGATTAAGGGATGTGGATTAATGACCTTTTTATCCCTAAGATACATTTCATGAGTTGCCTTGTTGACAACGTCCAATCCAGTATAATCGGCCAGTTCAAATATCCCCATCGGAAAGCCTAATTTGAGTTTCATTGCTGCATCTATTTCCTCATATGTGATTCCATCTCTTTCCTTACAAAAGACGGCTTCATGTACCAGTGGTATGAAAATCCTATTTACAATGAACCCCGCAACATCCTTTTGTACAAGCACTGGAGTCTTTCCTAGGTCTTCTACAAAGGTCATCAACCTTTCGACAGTACCTTGTTCGGTCTGGTGACCTCGGATCACTTCCACCAATTTCATTAGCTGAGGGGGATTGAAGAAATGTAAACCGATAAATGACCCAGGACGATCTGTCAACTCAGCCATCTCACTTATTGGTAGAGTACTTGTGTTTGATGCAAAGAGAGTCTTAGGATCGGCGTAGGAGCTTACTTCCTTGTAGACTATTCTTTTTAATGAAAGGTCTTCAGGTACTGCTTCGATTACAAGATCTGCATCCTTCAAGCCTTCTTTCAGATCAATCACAGGTACTAATCTGGAGAGTGTCTGATCAAAAGATTCTTTGGTCATCTTGTTTTTTTCAACCAACTTATTTAGTGACCACTTGATCTTGTCCATGGCATTATCAAGGAACCTCTGTTCGACATCTCTCAAGAGAACTTTGAATCCCGACATTGCGGCGATTTGTGCTATCCCGTGTCCCATAGTCCCAGACCCTAGCACTGTAACATTTGCGATCTTGTCCATTCTATGATCATATACTATCGATGGAGGAGGGCTTTTAGTCTTGCCTTGAATTGAAAGCAATTTAAGAGAATGATTCCTTAAAGCCACCTGTATCAGTAATTGGATCTATTTAGATTTACTGCTGACGTGTCATCCCTTTCAGAGCGAATGACAAAGAATTCATCGGCTGAGGTGATTGATAGACTTGATTTCGTTAGAAACCGCCTAGTTGATCTTTACAAGCGTAATTTGGTAAAAATAAATCACTCTGTTATGGAGCTTGTTTGTGCGAAACACCTGATAGAGTTTGGGTACAGTGTCGATGTCGAGAGAAGGTTAACAGAAATTCTGGTTTGCGACGTCTTTGCGAGCAAAGGTGACGGAGAAGCAATAGTTGAAATTGAAACTGGCTTCATACCCCCAGAGCATGCTCTGGATCCTACGGCGTACTACGTTGCAAGAATTGCTAGCAAGATCTCGCGGTACAGCAAGCATGCAAACAAATTTGTTCTTGCGACAACTCCAGTAAGTATCTTGCCGATCCCTAACCTATTTAGATATCCAGTGCGAGCGAGGAGAAATGACGAGATTAAGAAATTGAAACTCGTATGTGATAACTATTATAAAGATCCCCCTATAGAAGTCGATGACATTCTAAATGGTAGGTTACATATGATCTATATCATAGACATCGATGAGGGGAGAATCCGAGAAATGGACGTGGAGACATACTTTGATGAACTTCAGATTGCTTTTGATCTTTCGACTAGTATAATGGAAAAGTTTTAAGTTATGCTAGTTTTTCCACTATACGGGTAGTAATAGTCGTTGCCGAAGTACATCAAATTAGACAAAAATAACGTCGAAGTCTACTCGACACAACTAAAATCTTCTTTATATTAAGATAATAAGATTCTGAATAAGCAATTTCTGAATGCATAGTTATACTAGTCTTCGTCCTACCGCTTAATAAATATGTAAAAGGAAATCTTGCGATGTCTGACAACAAAGAATTGCTAACGATAGCAGTCATAGCTGCAGCACTGATGATGGTATTAGGTACTTCGATACCATCAAGCGTATTAGCAAGCACTAGTATTGAAGCCGCAGAACCAAGCGACGACAGTGGAAACGATGACAGTAACAATAGTGGTGATAGTAGCGGCAATAACGAGGAAAGCACAGATGGCAACAGCGATAATAATAGCAGCAATGACAGTGGCGATAGTGGTAGTAAAGATGACAGTAAAAATGATGAAAATAGTGATGATGGTAGTAGTGAAAGTTCCGACTCAAACAACGACGGCGGAGTCCCTGAAGAGTATCTTGGAGAATATTCAACCTGTGTTTCAGATCTATCCTCAGACGACAGCATTTTGACCCAAGACGATGTGGTTGATTGCTATGGACAAGTTTTTGGTCCTAATCCAAGTCATGAGCTAGGCCCATTGATGCAGAGTGCTCCAACATCACCTGCTACAAATATGCCAGGATTTGAAAATATGCCATCTGCACTGCAACAACCTGCAGATGAACAACAACAGATGCAGCCTTTAGGTCAAACTCAGCCACAGGACGGACAACAGCTACCAATTCAGGAACAACAATCATATCCTGCAACAGGAGATCAACAGATGCAGCCTTTAGGTCAAACTCAGCCACAGGACGGACAACAGCTACCAATTCAGGAACAACAATCATATCCTGCAACAGGAGATCAACAACAAGCACAGCCTTTAAGTCAAACTCAGCCACAGGACGGACAACAGCTACCAATTCAGCAACAACCCCAAACAGGTGTGGGAGGCCAGCAGCAAATGTCACCAACAGAGCTTCCGATTGATGCTGGAATCTTGGATGTAGAAACCATTAAGGAGATAGTTAAGAACAGATTAGCTCAATAGAAATCAGCTACCTGCGAACTCGAAAGACTTAGCGGACAGCTAATTCTTCCCTCTTTTTTGGATTCTAAAAGATTAGTAAGGATTAAAGAACTAAACTCCGCAAAATATCGAAAGCTGCCTCATGAACCTATTTGCCATTTTAATGAAGCAAGATGATCCGTCAAAATGCACGGCTACGAAACTCGTTAAATTTCATCTATTGAAAACGATCGTTCGACCGAGGCATGATACTTTAATCTTGAACCCGTTTTCGAGAATCTGTTTGACAAAAAGCGATCGAAACCTCTCTTCCGCGTTGTGTGTTATTGATTGTTCGTGGGAACGATCTGATACAATTCTTCAAAATCGAAAATGGCGATCTTATCCTCTATTACGCCGACTTCCTGCATTATTGGCCGGTAATCCCGTCAACTACGCTAAATTGGGGAAGCTTTCAAGTGTTGAGGCTCTTTCAGGGGCACTCTTGATAATGGGATATAATTCAGAAGCATTAGCTATCCTTGACAAATTCAAATGGGGTCACACCTTTTATGAGCTCAATTTGCATGTATTACAAGAATATTCTAATGCTGAGAATGAGGGCGAAGTGTATGATATCCAGCGTCAGTACTTTGAACAACAAGGAACTTAAATTATGGCCAAGAATAATGATGAGTTGAGAGGTGGTGAGCTGGTGTGTGGGCTACTCGAAAGAGAGGAAACTCCTCCCTCTATGCAGGCACTCGGATCAGGGATGATCGATCGGAGACGGTCGGCTCCGGAACAGAAAAGATATCCAGTCAGGACGAGTAATAAAGCTGTGATGGTGAATAGCCTGAGTGTCCTCAACTGGAATGAAACTGCCGCCCCGAGTGGAGCAAGGCCAAACTGAGCATAAGACCTGCAGCAGCTAAGGTAGGCCGCTAAGCGGAATCCCACTTAAAACAGAAGGAGGGTTATTGCCAGGACACCATTTCTCTCCAACATTTCTTTTTTATCGAGCGTATTTAGGTACTAATTAATACAGGATGACCCACAAGTATTTGCTAATCTGGTTAGTTGAGAACCGCAATATTTCCACAGACGAACACTTCAAGAGAACTGGCTGACACTTATGGCTACCATGAATGGATGATAGGCCGTTTCCTTGAGTACATGCCTGATGTGGAGAAATGTCTGGCCATAATGGAATCCCCTTCAAGTGCCTTCATTAGAGCTAACACGTTAAAGATTGACCCAAAATCACTTGTGAGTTTGCTTAAAGCCAGGAATATTGAGTTGGAGCCTACAAAGTTGCCTGAAGTTTATAGAGTAGTTAGTACTTCCTTACCAATTGGGGCTACTCCGGAATACTTAGCGGGGTTGTATTACATTCAAGATATCAGCTCTTGTATTGCAGTTGAGGAACTGGATGTTTTAACCGATCAACTAAATCTGGACATGGCATGTGCCCCAGGTGGGAAGACAACTTTCATGGCCCAGAAAATGTGCAACTCAGGTGCATTATGTGCTATTGAACATAACCGAAGACGAATCCCATCAGTGATATTCAATTTGTCGAGATGTGGCGTACTTAACACGACACTGTACAACTTTGATGCACGGTCTGTTGGTGCCTTAAACATGAAATTCGATCGTGTCCTACTTGACGCCCCATGTACTTGTGAAGGCATTATTTCTAAAGACAAGACAAGAAAAACTAGCCATGATCCGTCTGATATAGAAGAATTAAGCCGACGGCAGCTGGAGATGCTATTAGAAGCGACAAAGAATACTAAACCAGGAGGCCTCATTATCTACTCAACTTGCTCCTTTGCTCCGGAGGAGAATGAAGTAGTGATAAATGAACTGCTGGAGATTCTGGGTAACTCAATCATCGTCGAACCCGTTCATTCTGGTCTCCCGGGCTTGACTCGTTTCGGCGATCAAAAATTCAATTCAAACCTTAGCCGTACAGCCAGACTTTATCCACACCTGCATAATACAGTTGGCTTTTATATTGCAAAGCTACGGATGCGCTGATGATCTTTTGTTATAGTTATTTAGTGGGCCAACTTGATACTCTATAGAGAACCAACACGTCAAGAACTTACAGTACTTCGCAGAAGCTTCGATCAGTGGGGAATATTTGAACACGTTCTCGATAAAGAGATACTCATCAATGAAAAAAAAATGAAGGGCTCTAAAATTAAGGAAGTATATTTAACTACAAAAGACAGCTATAAAATAATCACCGAGAATCCCTCTTTATCCTATATTGGGATGTTAGTTGGATACCTGAAAAGAAGGGGTTTTGTCCCTTCGATGGCAGGAGCAGACTTGATTGCCAGAGTAGGCGAAAAGTTTCCATTTGTTATGGTGAACCGAACCGCCGAAGCACTGGTTTTGTACGGCCGGGACATAATGCACGGTTCTATTGTAGACTATGGAAATGTGGGTAGAAATAATACTACACTAATTATACTTAATGAAAATAAGGTACCTATTGGACTGGGAATTAATACGGTGTCTATAGGAAAGGATATCCCCATATTGGATAAAAGAATCGTCATTAAGACGGTAGTGGATGCTGGTTATTACTTAAGAAATGAGCGTTGGACAGACGAGTGAGAGGAATATATAATCAAACGTTCAGTTGAATTCAGCAAAATCCATCTCCCGATATTTAGAGAGCGGTGGAGAAATTAACTTTATGCGTGATACTTACAATCCACATCGATGGCCAGGAGCACACTTTGCTGCAAAAAGATTGATTCTATTTTGCTATCGCGAAAATGAGTGAGCTGATATAACTCTTGAATAGTAAAGTCTCTATTTTCTCGTTTTGATTAGGACGAATACAGCAACTGCACCCATCATACCTCCTAGAACCAGAAGTACTTGAAGTGGGAATCCCCCAGTAGCAGTAGTAGTTCCAGCGGGAGCCTGCTGGGTTACGACAGCAAACTCGGTATCGCCGCTCTTCTGTATCTTCGAGAAACCAGCTATGGTCATCTGTGCTGACGGTGGAGGTGTAGTAGATCCAACTGTGATCGGAGTGCCATCTATAGTGGCACTTGCTTGCTTTTCTGTCTCTTGGAACGTCCCTTCTCTAAAACTACTTTCTCCAAGAGAATAAATTGATACCACTCTCGCACCGCCAATCTCCTCAAAGCCAGAACCGGCGGCGCCAGCTTGGCTACCCGTAGGATCAAAGAGAAAGTGCCATGTATCCATAGGTCTTCCTATATCCTGAAAATTAAACAGCGGATCCGACATGATTGCCGCAGCCTCAGTGTTCATCAACTGCTCCGCGACACTTGAATGATTGGCTTGTAGAAGGCCGATTGGGTGGTTAACGTCAATTTCTCCATATGGTGTGGAGAGCGTGATCGGTTCCGCTACGTTGATGGATCTCCAATCCAAGTCAACTACATCAGCAGTTCGATTCTGGCTAGATAGCGTAATATTGGAAATAAATGAAGGCTTTAACTGTACATTGTATGAAAGTGTTAATTCGTCTTCAGTTCCCCTAAGCTGTCCCGTGTAGGTCAAACTGGCATTTGTCATTCTCACAGGGCTATTCTTTTGGGAGGCTATGGCATCATTGAATGCCTGTATAAGCTGTGGCATGCCGTCCTCATCGGCTTGCATAGTAAACCTGACGGTTTCAGATTTGCCGTTAAACTCTTCAGCTAAAGCGCTATTCGGAGGATACTGGATCGTCAAAAATCGAATTGCGCTCCAATCAACCTCACCATGTCCTGTAGTAGGTACCAAGGACGCAGTCATCTGAACTGCATGTACACTCAAGATCTGACTAAAGAGCAGGACCGACATTAAACCAAAGGAAAGAATGAGAACTAAAGCCTGCACATGAGAAATCATCGTTTTCTTGCTTATATTCCTTTTTGAATCTAATTATTTATTGGATAATAAGGACGAAATGAAATAGTAAATTGGACCGGAGTAAATCATTCTTGTATTCCCTGCATACAATACATCAGATGAAGGCAACTACTACATCTACATCCACATCTACGACGAAAATTTTACATTCCCAAGTGTTCTCATAATTCCCAGTTAATTGATTACTATTCTTTCCGGTGGTACAGGTTCTATGAAATTAGTACGGGGGCTAAGTAGTATCGAGAATTCAATCGCAGTTATTTTGAATGTTGGCGATAATGTATGGAAATATGGATTGTACATTTGTCCTGATATTGACACCATATTCTATGGCTTGTCAGGACTGCTTGATAGTAGTCGGGGATGGGGAATAAGGGGTGACACATTCAATTTCTTGGAGCAAACTGGTGAATTGGGACTGGAGAACTGGTTTCGAATAGGTGATCGAGACTTAGCCACTCATGTAGTCAGAACAGAGCTAATCAGACAGGGCATGACGTTGACTCAAGTAACCGAATATTTTCGATCGATCTACAAGCTGAAGGCTATCCTGATTCCGATATCTAATGATAGTATCGAAACTCGCATTGTTACGAGCCGTGGCGAGATGAATATTCAGGAATTCTGGGTTAGGTACAAAGCTACCCCCAAGGTAGTAAGAATAGTATACAAAGGAGCGAAAAATTCACGGATGACTAACAAAGCCATAAGGTTGATCCGTAACTCTGAAAGAATCATTATTGCGCCCGCTAATCCCATAAGCAGCATAGGGCCAATGCTTGCGATTCCAGAAGTTAAAAATGAACTGGCCAAAGTCAAGAAGAAGGTGATTGCAATTTCTCCAGTACAAGGCAAGCAAGCATTCAGCGGGCCAGCCACCAAGTATATGAAGGCTTTGAAACTGGATACTTCTCCAATGGGGATAGCCAAATATTACTTCGGCATTATAGGTTCAATTGTTATTTCGAAAGAGGACCGGTCATACGAAAGCAAACTTATGAAGTTGGGATTAAAAGTTTATCTTAATGATATCACAATGGACTCATTACATGAAGAACGTAGGCTAGCTTCGTTCGTCATGGGCATTACATAAGGAACTGTAGATATTAGCATGGACATATGTGTCGTAATTCCCGTAAAGAATTTTGATCAAGCCAAATCCCGGCTTTCAGGGCTTTTGGACAGAGAGCAGCGCAGAGAATTAGCTCGTTTTTTATTACTAGACACATTGAACACCCTTACACTATGCCGTGAATTGGCCAAAATTATTGTTATTTCAAGCGATCCCTTTGTGAAAGAGATAACCGAGAATCTAGGATTAGATTGCTTATTACAATCCGAAGACAGTGGTGTCAACAGCGCAATCAAATATGCCGATAAGCACCTGAGTTTTGGTGGGAATTGGGTCAGCATCACGATCCCATGCGATTTACCCCTTATTCTTCCAAAAGATATCGAAGGTGTATGCAAGGTAATCCCTAAGGAAGGACCATGTGTAATCGTATCTCCTTCATACAAATTCGACGGAACTAATTTGCTTGCCCGAAACCCATTTAATATCATCAACAATACGAGATATGATAATGACAGCTTTCAGGGACACCTTGAGGCTTCGATAGAAGCAGGGGCAAACACTAGAATATTGCTATCTTCAAGGTTGATGATTGATCTCGACACTCCTGAGGACGTGCGCCTTGTCCTGAGCATGGGAGTATCAGCAAAGAAGTCCATTTCTTATCTCTGGAAGATCAAGAGGAGCTTTTTTGGCTCATCTTCCAGGTCGGCCCCATTAAAAACTGAAACGATAGCAAAGAACGATCCAGATACAGCTGATACAGCCTCGACCTCAGCCAGGAATCTCTCGAGTCAGTGAGCCAAAACTAGTTGTGCCCAAATGCGACCCTCCTTGTAGACTGTCTTTGCGCTATAAGAGAAGGGAAAATGACTTTCGATGGCTTTAGGGAGTTAGCAGGAATAAGGAGTGTGACTGTTGCGAATGAAATATTAAAATTCCTGTTAGAGAGAGGAGTCGGCAAACGTCATAGCATGGCTCTTCTTACATTCTCGGCGAGCGATAGATTGAGAGCATCGATAGTAGCAGTCAGCTTGGGCGCAGACGTCATGAAAATCTCCAAACTTTTGTCATGGAAAGACTTCGAAAGGTTCGCCTCAGAGATACTCCTCAACAGTGGGTTCCACACTATGAACAACGTTCGATTCATCAAACCTCGAGCCGAGATTGATATTGTAGCAACCAAATCTCAGTTATCCTTGTCCATTGACTGCAAACATTGGACCAATAATGGCAGAACAGGATTATTGTCACATACTCAGAAACAGATTCAAAGAACTCAGCGACTACTTGAAAGTCCATTTGAATTCAGAAAGGCAGTTCCGGTGTTACTGACCATCTATCCCGTCCACCGCCCTTGCTACTCTAACCTTGTTCCTATAGTATCCGTAAACAAGTTCCAAGGTTTTGTAAATGAAATAGAATTCAATCTGGATAAAGTACTGTGCATTAGCAGAGTCTAGATCTTGTCACCTACTATTCTTGCTTGATAATTCTGAATGAAAATTGCAGATCTTTCCCTATATATTTAACAATTTGTGGGCTTCCCAAATCTTGTCACTTATATAATGCAAAGTCTGGATAACATAACCTTTCTGTTCTTCGACCGCCTTGTCGCTATCAATTAGTGCTATACCAACAGCCAAAGGTTTGCCATGGACCTCATCCTTGATCACGACTACGCTTCCCTTCTTAAAGTTATCAAATGCCATTATTCCAGGTCTTGTCACCTTTGCCCCATTGCAAACAAAGCGAACGGCACCCATATCGACTGTAACTGATGGGAAGCGATCCAAGAGCGAGACGTCTCCAAGAAAAGGAACAATGTCCTTGTCCTTACCTACTTGGACTGCAGTAAAGTCGTCAGATTTGTAGAGTGATTCATCCCCGTTAACTTGATATTCCTTAATAGTCTTTATTTTAGGAACAATATTCGAGGGCCAAGAAGCTTCGATCCTCTTGACGAGCAGTGCTGTGTCTCTTTTGGAAAGAAAGGCTGACCTCATATGTTGCTGACTTTTAATCTAATCACAAATCCAACAAACTTTAGTTTTTCTCTGATCGATTATTGATAGGAATGTATTCACAGCCCATGGGTCCACAATATTTACCGACATACAGAGCTTTTGGTCTATACAATGCGGGTCTGGGAGCAGCTTCAGCAAATTTTTCTTCAATAACATGAGTTGTCCATCCCGCTATCCTAGAGAGGGCAAAGATAGGTGTATTGAGCTCGATCGGTATTCCCATGCTATAATACAAAGATGCACTATAAAGATCCACATTTGGATATATTGGCTGTTTCTTGTGTTCTCTCATATACTTTCTAGTGATATCTTCTACTTTAGCTGTTATATCGTACCAAGGTGTATTTCGCTTCCTTGAAATAATTTTCGAAAGTCTGGCTAGAATATCCGCTCTAGGATCGGTTGTCTTATACACAGCATGACCCATGCCCATTACCCTCTCTCCGTTATCGAGTCTGGTCTGCACCCATTTATCGACATTATCGACCCTTCCTATTTCAAGTAGCATTTTCATTACCTGTATGTTTGCCCCACCGTGTAACTCCCCTGAGAGCGCGCCAATCGCGCCTCCAATGCAGGCATACATATGTGCCCTTGTGGACGCAATTTCTCGTGCTGCAAATGTAGAGGCATTAAAGCTATGTTCGGCATGCAGGATTAAGGAAATGTCAAATATTCTAGATTCCTCTCTAGACGGAATTTCGTCTGTTAACATGTAAAGAAAGTTAGTTGCATGATTCGCGTCATCGCCAAGAGGCTGTACTGGCTCATTTCCTTTCCTGATACGGTCCCATGCTGCCACAAGCGTCGCAATCTTAGCTACAAGATTTATCGCCCTCTTGATGTTCGCTTCCTTAATATCGCTATTCATTTCAGGGTCGTAATCAGGCAGCTCAGAAATAGTCGACTGAATCACGTCCATAGGTCTGGCTGATTTAGATCTATTCTTCATGTTGTCGATGATTGATTGTGGAAGACCCCTCGCATTAGATAACTGCTCAGAGAATTCTTTAAGATTTTCCTTATCTGGCAAGTCTCCGAAAAGCAGAAGATAAGATGTTTCTTCAAATGTAGAATGGTTGACAAGATCAAAAATGTCATAACCACGATAAATGAGTTTACCATTCTCACCATCAATGGAGCAGATTTTAGTATCTGCAACTTCAATATTTCTTAAGCCGATATTTCTTGTATCCATCTGATAACTACTGATTTTTCTCACTTTCTATATTAAAGTAATGGACATATGAATTATTCCAATAATCCATTCACGCGGGATAACTATTCATCTCTAATTCTCGTATTTTTTGAAGTATCTGGAATACCGAAACTGTGAGGATGGTGCATTTTGCTGAAAAGTCGTGTCCACATTCTAGTAAGACAATGGAAATCTTATTAGTATAGGTATTCTATCAATGAATCTCGTATTTTCGCCTTAAGAAGAGTGTATCTGGTGAAAATATGCTCACTTAGTAACAAAGCATTGTCTTACACGTTGAGAACATATCACTTTTAAATAGGTCATGGAACTGAACTAGTACAATGGTCTTTGGTAGGGACATTAGATTCAACCGGATCTTAAGGGATGGGAAAATGGTATGTATTCCAATGGATCATGGAATTACCAATGGTCCAATATCTGGCTTGGAAGATGTTCACAGAGTCATATATGATTATCAAGACGCAGGATTGACTTGCGTCCTAATTAACAAAGGGATCATTAAATCAATGCCACGGCCTCCTAAAATAGGATTGATTGCTCACCTCTCGGCTAGCACGATATTAGGACCTTCTCCGAACAGAAAGATGCTCATAGGCAGTGTGGAAGAGGTTATCAGGCTTGGCGCCGATGCAGTATCCATCCATCTGAATATTGGTTCCAAAGAAGAACCAGAGATGCTACAAAAATTAGGGACCATCTCTGACCAGTGTGATGAATGGAGTGTTCCATTAATTGCTATGATGTATCCTAGAGGAGAAAACGTTAAAGACCCACATGATCCAGGGATCGTCGCACATGCTGCCAGGATAGGTGCAGAAGGAGGTGCTGATATGGTAAAGACTGTATACACAGGGGATATTGACTCATTTAGAACCGTGGTTAGATCCTGTCCGGTACCAATTGTAATTGCCGGCGGTCCCAAGGCAACTAGTGATGCAGAAATCATGCAGCTGTGTTATGACGCAATGGAAGCTGGAGCTAAAGGGATTACGTTTGGTCGAAACATTTTTCAACACAAGGACCCCTTCATGATCATTAGATTATTAACAGATATTGTCATATCTGGAAAAACACCTGAAGAGGCGAGGATGATTTCTGCATACAAATAAGAACAAGATATTAATCATCAGGCCGGATTCTAACGAAATTGAGGTTGGTCGATTTCTTAAATCCATTCCGGGCCAGCATATTGTCTATGTGAATCCGGAGAAAGTCCCCGGTTCAACTACCAAGACGATGTATGAATCTCCCCAAGCCGATTATGTAGTATTTCGAGAGATTGAGCAACTCCGAGAGTTTAATGACCCTGAGAAGGTCAAAGGATTTTACAAAAGGATAGAGAGCAACAATGATTTAGATCAAATCCTCAAGGCTGCCGAAGCTGGCGCCAGCTTTATAATCGTAGACACACAGGACTGGAGAATCATACCACTTGAAAACGTGATAGCAACTTTGCAGAGGACAAACACGAAGATTTATGCTCCTGCATCAAGTTCTACCGAGATAAGGACTCTCTTCTCTGTTTTAGAGCTCGGAGTGGATGGAGTGATATTAACAACCAGAGACCCGGATGACATAGAAGGTGCTACGAAGTTGATGGATCCTTCTGATTTGAATATTAGTGAATTGAAGATTGAAGAAGTAAGAGAGGTTGGAGTAGGAGAACGCGTCTGTATCGATACGGCATCAATCCTAGGAATGGGAGAGGGGATCTTGGTGGGTAGCAGATCGAATTTTCTATTTCTAATACATAACGAATCTCAGGGCTCTTCATTTACATCACCTCGACCATTTAGGGTCAATGCTGGCGCTGTTTACTGTTACACCTTGGTCCCCGACAGGAAGACAAAATACCTCTCAGAGATAGAGTCAGGATCTGAGGTGTTAATTATTGGCAAAGGGGGGAAAGTCAGAGTCGTTACTGTTGGTCGGTCAAAAATTGAAACAAGACCCCTCACTATGATTGTTGGTGAATCGAACGGTCAGAAAGGTACTGTAATTCTTCAAAATGCAGAAACGATTCAGTTGATAGGGGGGGATGGTTCATTGATTCCAGTAACCGATTTGAAGGTTGGCGACTCGGTACTGGGAGTAGTTCAGCCGAGCTCAGGCAGACATTTCGGAATGGAAGTTTCGGAATACGTATTAGAGAAATAGATTGTGTAAATAATAATACCTTGGAGAGTCCATTTTTTTAAAGCATTTGGAATATCACCACACGGTTAAAGTAAACTGCTATATGCTAGTTCAGAAGAATCCATTGGATGATATTATTGCAGGGGATTGTAAGAATATTTTGTCATGCATCCCAAAAGGTTCAGTTCAAGTGACAGTTACTTCCCCACCTTATAGAAACGCAATCGATTATGGCATGCACGCCTCTGGAACAGGTGGATACTACCGAGGCAAGCACCAGGTAGAAACGGATCAGTATCTACTTGAGATGCAAGAAATCTTTAATGAAAGGATCTACCGGGCAACAAAAGAAGGTGGATACTGTTGTATAGTAATAGGAAATGAAGTGGTAAATGGAACCATCTTGCCTTTGCCACATATGCTACTTTCTAAACTTGTTCACCCTTTTGGTAACTGGCATTTGCATGAGGAGATTATTTGGCATAAGGTTACTGGAGGCACAAACAGGTACGGGTCATTTGTGATCAACCCATATCCAAAGTATTTCAGGGCTAATATTATGCACGAGTTTATCCTTGTGTTGAGAAAGGGTGACGTATCCGTAGGAAGAAGAAGGAAGGAAGCCTTGCCAGCTACTCACGAAGAGTGGACGAAGGAAATTGCCAACTCCATTTGGCATATAGCTCCAATTCCTCCAGGCTACATACGCCATCCATGCCCTTTTCCTGAAGAAATTCCATACAGATTAATGAAGCTATATTCATACAAGGGGGATACAGTTCTAGATCCGTTTAACGGCAGTGGACAAACCACGAAAGTCGCATCTCATTTTGGACGTCACTATATTGGAATTGAGATAATTGAGGACTATGTGAAACTTGCACTCACGAGACTAAACGAGGAAGAACTACACATCCGCCCAGAGGCACTTATAGCTAAGTGGCAGAAGATTCCATCTCATTGCATATCCAGGTAGTCGGGATCAACCTCTCCGACTCGATCAAATTTCATTAACCTATCTGTGTCAAATCCACTGTAGTTCAGCTTACTGAGCAATATTTCCTAGCTACCAAAGTCAGCTCATAAATATATGTTCATTAATTGCTAATAGTTCCTATGATGAAAATATGCGCATCCATTTCGGGAACAGAACCCAAGGAATTCAGTAAGTCTGCCGTTCGAGCCTTAAATATGGGTGCCAGTTTCCTGGAGATTCGATTTGATTATATTGCCGCTAGCAGCTTTTCGGAAGCCTTAGCCGTAGTTCGTCCGTATAAAGCAAAGTGCATCTACACACTTAGAAGGACTAGCCAAGGCGGAAAATTTGATGGATCCGAAATCCAGCGACTTACATATTTGAAAGAGTTAGCCAGCCAATTGCCAATGATGATCGATGTGGAATACGAAACTCTGAAAGAATGTCCTGAAATTGGAACCTTTATCAAATCATTAAATGTACCGATGCTTCTGTCCTGGCATGACTTTAGATCAACACCATCGGCAGCAAGGTTGTCAGAATTGTTGGTTCTGATGAGCTCGCTAAGTAAAAACAATAAATTGGTTACTATGGCAAATTGCATAGAAGATGCACTGAAAGTTTTGAGCCTTTATGATACAGTCGACAAATCGGTAAATCTTGTAGCCTTCTGTATGGGAGAAATCGGAGTCGTTTCAAGGCTACTCTGCGCATTGCAGTCTAATTGCCCATTCACTTACGCCTCACTTGATCGGCCGATTGCTCCAAGTCAATTAACAATCGAACAAATGAAAAAATTGCACAGCATGATTACCGCGAATGATTCACACGGTGGTGGTTGAAGAGATGCGGACATATTGCATAATTGGTGATCCTGTAAGTCATTCACTGTCCCCCGCAATGCATAACGCAGCTTTCAAATCACTTTCAATGGACGACGTCTATATTGCATACAAAGTTTCATCTCATGAACTTGAATCATCTGTCGAGTCATTGCGCTCCGTCAAGATATCCGGATTCAATGTTACTATTCCTCACAAAATCGCGGTATTGCAGTACCTCGATGAAGTAGATCTTCTATCACGCAAAGCTGGAGCGGTTAATACTGTAGCGAGTATCGATGGGAGATTCAAAGGATTTAACACCGATATTCAAGGTTTCCTACAGCCCCTTCTTAACCGCGGCATAGACTTTAGAGGTTTGTCTGTACTCCTTTTCGGTGCAGGAGGTTCGGCTAGGGCCGTTGTCGCGTCTTTATCTAGCGTCACCGGTATTTCCAAATTAGTTGTCGCCAACAGAACCTATAACAAATCATCAGAACTGTCTAAAAAGGCTGAATTACAAGGATTGACCTCCTCGGTCTCAATGATTGAAGAAGCGAAAGTAATGGCAAAACGTTTCGATCTCATAGTAAATGCAACATCTGTGGGATTGCAATCGAATGAATCAATCTTGGATAGTGAAGATATCGATGGCAGCAGCACAGTATATGATCTTGTTTACAGACCCGTCATGACTAAGCTTCTTGAAAACGCTCGAGAAAAAGGAGCAAGGATCATTTACGGATACGAAATGTTACTCGAACAAGGAGCTCAAGCGTTTGAAATTTGGACCGGGCTAAAGGCACCAATCCCCGCCATGAAAAAAGCTCTCTTCGGGGTATTCCAAGAGCCAAAATGAATAGATCAATTCGTGTAACTATGCACGGAGCTGTTTCTATTGTAAATGCAGTTGCAAATGGTCACGGGTCTGCGTTAGGGATATCTCTTAAGGTTCTCGCCGATTTGACTATCTCTGCTGGAAAAGGTGTTTATTTGCAGTCAAAGCAAGGTGAGAAGCTACTCAACACACTCGTTAGGAGAACGTTACCGAAGACAGTACTCATAGATCATGCAGTCCGGATAGAGATCAAATCTGAGATTCCTGTTGGATTTGGACTGAAGAGCTCGAGTGCAGTGTCTAGTGCAGTTGCACTAGCAATTCAGAAGTTCCTTGGTGAAGAGATCGATGATGTAAAAATACTCAATCAGTCTGCTGATGCTTCAATTGACGCTGGCGTTTCGTTGACAGGAGCCTTTGATGATTCGGCTGCCTGTTATTTTGGTGGTTTTGTGGTTACGGACAATTTTTCAAGAAAGCTCATAAGAAGGGAACCAGCTTCGGAGGATCTTTCGGCGGTTATTTTACTTCCATCTCGTGTATCCAGGGGGAATTTATTTAATCTTTACTTAGCTCCAGAAATATTTGATCTAGCATTTAAAATGGCATCTGACCGCGATTATTGGAACGCAATGAAGCTTAACGGAATGGCTGTTGGAGCACTACTGGGAAGTGATTATACTCCTGTCATATCAGCGATCAAGGAGCATGCCCTCTCTGCAGGGATCTCAGGAAACGGACCATCGGTAGTGGCAATCGCTAATTCTAAGCACCTCAAGAATTTGGTATCTTCTCTGTCCAGTTTCGAGGGCCAGGTATTAATATCAAAGGTTAACAATCAAAAGGCTACAGTAGAAGAATTCGATGGTTAAAATTTCAATCCACAGATCCCAACTGAGTGGAGAGGCAAGGAGCCCGTCAAGCAAGAGTTACACACATAGAGCCGTATTTATAGCAGCCCTTTCAGACGGCGAGTCCAGCATCCTTGATCCGTTAATATCAAGGGACACTCGTTCCACTATAGATGCCTGTCGAGCTTTGGGACCGCAAATCCTTCATGAAGAATCATCGTTACTAATTAAAGGGACACCGCTAAAAGCACCAGATAATGTCATAGATGCGGGAAACTCAGGTACTACTATCAGAATAGCTACATCTGTTTGTTCTCTAATTGATTCAGGTTATAGCGTATTGACTGGGGATAGCAGCCTGAGAACACGTCCCATGGGACCCCTACTTAACTCGCTTAAGTTATTGGGTGTCAATTGCTTCTCTACAAAATTGGATGGTACCGCCCCTATTGTCGTAGGGGGAGGCGGGTTAAAGGGAGGTAATGTAACCATAAATGGTTCCGTTTCTAGTCAATTCTTGTCATCATTACTTATAGCTGCAGTTCGAGCCAGTAGTGATGTGTCGATAGGCGTTGAGGGAGATCAGGTTTCCCGTCCTTATATCTTGTCAACTATTGCCACAATGGAAAAATTTGGGGTTCAAGTTGACCGAGATAATGATTTGAGAAATTTTAATGTCAAGAGTGGTGCCTACAAACCCTGTGTTTTCCAAGTTCCATCTGATCTTTCGTCAGCCTCAATGTTGGTGGCAGCCGGTGTCTTGGTGAGTAAGGATAAGATTCGACTGTCGGGCTTGAATTTTGACTTACCTCAAGGAGATTCTAAGATATTCAGCATTGTCGAACAAATGAACGGTAATATCAGCGTGGACACCATCAAAGGAACTTTGACTGTTGAAGAATCAGATACACTGGATGGAGGGGAGTTTGATTTGAAAGACAGTCCCGATCTATTACCTGTAGTCTCGATCCTTGCACTTAAGGCAAAAGGTCCGGTTGTAATAAGCGGGATATCCCACGCTAGATTTAAGGAAACGGATAGAGTCAAGAACATCACGAGTGAACTAAGAAAGCTAGGCGCAACTGTATCGGAGACATATGACTCGATTTCAATACGACGTCCAGAGGTCATCAAGAACGCTTCGCTAGAGTCCTTCGATGATCACCGTCTATTCATGGCCCTAGCCATCGCATCTCTTCTGACTAATCACTCTACGTTGAATGGTGCCGAGTCAGTAGATGTATCATATCCTACTTTTCTAGAAGATCTCGCAAGGATCGGTGCCAATTTATCGGTATCTTCGGACGATAATTGAAAGTGGATCAATCTCTTCTACGTATTGTCTGATCCTGCTTTACCGAGATACTCGCCCCAACATACATTAAATACATGTGAGTATTGAATGGAGCTAATCTAGTCATGCTTGGCAATCTAATAGGTGAACGGTTCATGGCATTGAATTTTGGAGAAAGTCATGGGCGTTGTGTTGGAACAGTAGTGGATGGGTGTCCAGCAGGGCTTCCTTTAGATGAATCTTTTATACAGAAAAAACTTGATCTGCGAAAGCCTGGACAGTCAATGGTAACTACCCAGCGAAAGGAAGATGATAAAGTAGAGATCCTGTCTGGGGTTTTTCAACGTCGTACTAACGGTGGGCCAATCTGTATGCTTATCTGGAACAAAGACCAAGATTCTCGACCATACGAGCAGATCAGGACAATCCCTCGGCCGGGACATTCCGATTATCCTGCTTCAGTAAAGTATGGGGGATTCGCAGATTATCGTGGTGGGGGTCGATTTTCGGGACGCCTAACCGCCACTTTTGTGATGGCGGGAGCAGTCGCAGAACGTTTATTGAAAGTTGCTCTTGGAGTCGATACTGTTGCCTACGCTGTTGCAATTGGTAAAATAAAGGCAAGGCATATTGATTTTACGTCTGCATCAAAGTACCGTTATGAGAATGAGGTAAGATGCCCTGATACTGATGCAGCTGGAAAAATGAAGGAAGCAATACTGGCTGCGAAAAAGAAAGGCGATTCGGTTGGTGGTATCATAGAATGTGTTACCAATCGGCTTCCAGTTGGATTGGGCGAACCTCTCTTTAGTTCACTAGAATCGGATATTAGTAGGGCTCTATTCGGGATCCCGTCGGTAAAAGCAGTTGAATTTGGTTCTGGATTTTATGGTTGTACTATTGCAGGTTCAGAGAACAACGATACTTATGTATTAGAGAACGGATCAGTGGTGACTAGAACCAATAATTCTGGAGGTATCCTCGGTGGGCTCTCTACTGGAATGCCTCTAGTTATACGAATTGGATTTAAACCCCCATCATCAATAGCGCAAGCACAGGAAACTCTGGATCTCTCTAGTGGAACACAGGCTAAGTTGAAAGTCCCGGGAAGACATGATCCATGTGTGGTTCCCAGAGCGCCACCTGTAGTGGAGGGTATAGTGTCTTTGGTCCTTGCGGATCACGCAATTAGACATGGGCTCATTTCGTCATCACATTTGGGGGTGAAGGGAAATAGCTAATAGTGAGGGAGCGGCAGAGAATAAGGAGCTAAAAGTCCTCCGCTCTGAAATTCAAGCTGTAACGGGAGAGATATTTCATAAGATCAAACATAGAATGGAATTGGCACAGAAAATTGGGGAAATCAAGGCCAAGCTTGGAATGGACGTAACTGACGATCAAGTTGAAAGCGAAATAAGAATGTCGGTATTAAGCCTCGCCCACCAAATTGGTTTGGACCCTTCATATTCCTCTAGATTGCTCAACCTATTACTCATCGAATCAGTTGGTCTTCAAAGAAAACAGAAAACAGTTGAACATGCAAGCTCTCATATGGACGTTCTGATGAAAGCCAAACAAATTGAAGCTTCAGGTATGTCGATGGTACACCTGGAAATTGGCGAGCCAGATTTCAGACCTCCACGAAGCATCAAAGACGCGTTTGCAAATGCAATAGACTCTGGGCGCCATCGCTATACAGATGCCCGAGGAATCGAAAGGTTAAGGGAAAAGCTAGCCCTAATCCATGGCTTTACGAAGGAAACGGTAATGGTGACTCCTGGTGGACGGTTCGGAGTATATGCATCGATTGCTTCACTGCTCAAACCAGGGGAGGAGATTGTAGTTATAGAACCCTCCTGGCCAGCTTATTCGGATTGTGCGGCGTTAAGTTCAGTCAAGGTCAAAACTATCAAAACAACCCTTGAAAATCAATGGTCCCCTGACGTTCACGAAATAGATAATGCGATAAATGATGCTACGAAGATGATCGTTCTAAATTATCCGAACAATCCCACTGGGAAGATATTAGACACAGATACTAATGAAAGGATCATCTCTTTGGCAAGAGAACATGACCTTTACATTTTAAGTGATGAAGTTTATTCCAAATATTGTGTTAAAAAATTCAAAAGTATCGCTGAATACAATTACGATAAATCAATTGTTATAGAATCATTTTCTAAAACCTATGCAATGACCGGATTTCGACTCGGTTACCTTTTATCGAGTGCTTTAATTGTCAAACAGGTTTCTAAATTACTGGCATTTGCTATGACTAGTGTAGCTGAGCCACTTCAATATTGTGCATTGAATGCACTCGAAACCGATTACGTGACTAATGTTGAAGAGACTAGAATTAGACTTCATACTTTAGTTGAACGGCTGAAAAAGATGGATGTACGGTTCACTATTCCCGATGGATCAATGTACGTGTATCCAAGGATTAATACTAAAACACTAGACGATAATACCTTAGTAAATTTATTGCTAGAAAAAGGTGTTGCAGTTGCTCCAGGGAGCGCATTTGGTAACAGCTATAACAAGTTCATTAGAATTTCTGCAACCCAACCTGCAGAACAAATAGAGCAAGCAATGAATGTTTTAGAGACTTGTCTGTCGAAAAAAATATGAGTAGCAGTTTTCCAATGAGGAAAGTCGCGGTCATAGGTGCAGCGGGCAGGATGGGCAGATGGTTTACTCATTATTTTGCACAATCAAATAGCGTGAGAGTAGCAGTTTTCGACAAAAAAAGACCTGCATTTAGAAATCTAAAGTGCGTTGATCAATATGCAACCCTTCGAGCATGTGTCAGAGAGGCAGATTTGGTGATAGTCTGTGTACCTATTGAAAGCATCGTTTCAGTTGTCCAAGAGTGTCTTACTCACATGAAAGGGGGTGCCATATTATCAGAGATTTCATCTATTAAGCAACAAGTTTTTAACGTATTACGATCTGCTAGGAAGGACATTACGTGCTTATGCTTTCATCCAATGTTTGGACCTGCTACTAAGAGGTCGAGAATTGTCAAAAATTTGCTTGTCCCAGTCAGAAATCGAGCCAAAGAATTAGCGTTGCTCAGATCTATTTTTCCACGATCGGAAATAGAAGTAATTAGTGACCCGGACCTTCATGATGAATACATGGCAGTGGTCATAGGGCTCACGTATTTCGTTAACCTCGTATTGGGTTCATTGCTCTCCAACCTCGATTTAAAAAGAATGAAAAAGGTAGCCGGGACGAGCTTTGGAATGCAGACCATGATCACTGAAAGTATCCTAAATGACTCCCCTGAGCTCGTCTCTTCGCTATTGCGAGAAAACCCCTTCAACAGGACGTATTTCTGTAACTTCCTTACGGAGGCAGAAAAGATACAGAATTTAGTTTCGGGCAGGGAAGAAAAAGCTACCCGAAGAGCCGTTGAAGATATTAAAACTCGCCTGAATAGATTGACGGACACCGACAAATCTTATATGAAATTTTATAGGGCAATAGAATATCTCAAGGCATATGGCAGCAAGAAAAAGAATTGAAGACGAAACCGAAATTATCTCAAAAAGGTTTGTTAAGTTATTGCACTCTTAAATGCTCCCACATCATGAAATCTTAATAGAAGTTCATCTAAAACGTAGTGTCACTTTGAAAATACTATTATTAAGCGAGCTCTCAGAAGTCAGATAGCGTTTTTGGTTATATAGGAATGAGAATACAGCTAGCTCGACATTTAGCATGTGTAAAACACTATGGGCGGAACAGAAATCTATCTATTGATGTGCTCGAATCTAGTAACGGAATCGAATGTTCAGAAGGTTTTCTTAAGTGTGAAGAGTGCAATCAGTTGTACCCCGTAATTGACGGGGTCGCCTTGCTTTTGGAGAATGTTGCAGATTATATATCCTCTAGACCTTTTTTACTTGGAAAATGGATCCTGTCAAGTAAGACCTCGGCAATGAAAGAGTATTTGAAAGAAATAAGTTCAACCCTTACCAAACTAACTAGCCCTCAGGGGCATAATCTCTATGAAGTCGACGGGTCGTTATACGAGTCATACAATTGGGCTCAGTTTGACTTTGATAGTAACGACAGATTTCTATCGTTACTGAAACACAAGATGTATCCTAATGATCTTTATAATAAAGTAGTCCATAGTACCGCGACGAATTTAGACGGGGCGGCACTTGACATGGGATGCTCATCAGGATATGCGGCTTTCCAACTCGCCAAGAAATTCGCATTCGTAATTGGAATAGATCTATCATTTTCTTTTATCAGTGAAGCAAGAAGGCGCATGGCTTCTCTTAGACAGGGTAATTTAGACTTTGTAGTAGCAGATTGTATAATGCCTCCATTCCATCCAAATAGATTTGACCTAGTGGTTGCGCTGAATATCATAGAATTCATGGATACTGAACAGTTATTGGATAGAATCCATAGGCTGCTAAAGGATGATGGAGAAGTTGCTTTCTCCTCACCTTACGATTACAATAGAACTCTACAGGTCAACAAAGTAGGTCCTCAGTCTTTCAGACAATTATTGGAAAAGTCAGGTTTTAGAATAGGGAGCAAATATGTTACGAGTGAGTCATTTATTCCTTGGACTTTGAGGATCAACGAGCGGACCTATCTGTTCTATTATGTTGATTATGTTAGGGCACGCAAGGCTTCAAAGGGCAAGAGATAACTTCACATGACAAATTATCGCGAATTGGGTAGTACCGGCAAATAAGCTCGCTTGCTTGAGGTATATATAGTCCAGAAAACGATAGGCATTACATGAAAGCTCAACGATGGCATGACAGCGATATCAACCTAGATGATATTAAGAAGGAGAGAATAGCGGTAATTGGTTATGGTATACAGGGTCGCGCACAGGCTAATAATATGAAGGACAGTGGATTAGAAGTCCTTGTGGGGCTACGACGAGGTGGGAAGAGTTGGGATCTCGCGGAGAAAGAAGGCCACAGGGTTATGAGTGCAGCAGAGGCCACTAAAGAGGCGAATATAATTCACGTGCTGGTTCCGGATATGGAACAGAGTACTCTATACAAGACCGAGATAGGACCCAACCTTTCGGAAGGGTCTGCATTAAGCTTTTCACACGGCGCAGCGGTACATTGGAAGTGGATCGAGCCTCCTAGCAATATCGATGTAATAATGGTTGCCCCTAAAGGACCAGGACAAATGGTAAGAGAGTTATTTTTGAAAGATTTCGGGACGCCATCTCTGGTCGCTGTCGAACGTGATTATACTACCAAAGCGTGGAGGAGGGTTCTTGGTCTTGCAAAAGCAATTGGCAGTGCCAGACCAGGATTAATTAAAACAACGTTTAAGGAAGAAGTTGAGACAGATTGGTTCGGCGAACAAGTGGACTTGTGCGGAGGCACTCACAGCCTCATAATAAACGCATTTGAAACGTTGGTGGAGGCCGGGTACCAGCCAGAGGTGGCATATTTTGAGTGCTTGCATGAGCTTAAGCTGATAGTTGATTTAATCCACAGGTACGGGATAACTGGTATGTACAGTAGAGTTAGCGAAACGGCTCGATATGGAGGTCTGACGAGAGGACCTACAGTTATCGACACAGAGAGCAAAGAAAAGATGAGAAGAGTCCTAAATGAGATTCAGTCAGGCTCGTTTGCAAATGAATGGGTGAGCGTTTATGAGAAAGATGGCAAGAACTCATTTGAAACATTTATAAAAAAGATTCAAAGCCACGACATCGAAGTTGTAGGTACTGAGATGAGAAAGATGATGTGGCCTAACGAAGAAAGGGCAGATTAAACAAAGAAAAGAATACTGTGAAATCGACCAGAATTGAACCTTAAGTCATTTTCGAGGTTTGACATTTCTGGCAATGTATTCAATTATATTCGGCAATGGTGTTCCAGGTCCAAAGTTTCCCATCACGCCCTCACCTTCGAGGGCTTTTTTGTCTGCCTCAGGTATTATGCCTCCTCCTATCAATAGGATATTACTTCCGCCTTTCTCTCTAACTAATCTCGCCACTTTGGGAAATAACACTGAGTGAGCTCCGTTCAGCAAGCTCATTGCAATCACATCCACGTCTTCCTCAATTGCGATCTTCGCCACTTGTTCTGGCGTACAGAATAGACCAGAATAAATAACTTCCATTCCTGCGTCTCTCAACGCCCTGCAGATTACAAGCGCACCCCTATCGTGTCCATCGAGTCCCAACTTGGAAACAAGGATTCTTATTGGTCCCTTATGCTGTTCAGTCTCCTCTAGCATATCAATCTGCTTACTTCATAAAGATGTCGAGAAGTATATCTAATTTGCGTCTATTTTTATTAGTCCTTACTGTTCTTGTGGCTGTCGTTGGCGGCATCTTGCCTGCTGATTTGTTTGAGGCAAAATACGAGAAATTAGATTGAAATATTAAATTGATATCCATTCCAATTGCTACCAATGAATTTATACCGACCTTGTGATAGCTGAGTCATGCTACAGATAGTGAAGAGACTACTGGAGGGAGACCGTAGGTCTCTGGCACGGGCAATTTCTATGGTTGATAACGATGACCCTGATTCTCAGGACATTATTCGCGAGATCTTTTCCTTGACAGGTAAATCCAGATCAATCGGTTTTACTGGCCCTGCGGGCGCAGGAAAGAGTTCTCTGATAGGAGCATTGGTACGCGATTTTCAAACCATGGGTTATAGAATAGCTATTCTAGCCGTTGATCCCACAAGCCCAATTACTGGAGGGGCAATCCTAGGAGACCGTGTTAGGATGCAAGTGACCATGGATGATCATGATGTGTTCATGAGAAGTTTGGCCTCCAGAGGCGCAGTGGGCGGTGTTTCCAATTCCCTTAGGAATGTTATGCGGATTCTGGACGTCGCAGGATTCGACCTAATCTTAGTCGAGAGTGTTGGAGCTGGCCAGTTAGAAGTTGAAATATCAAGGATCGTAGATATCACAATCGTTGTGTTGACCCCTCAGACCGGAGACAACATACAATCTATCAAGGCTGGTCTTAACGAAATAGGGGAAATTTATGCAATAAATAAGGGCGACCTGGACGGCTCTGGGAATTTATTCGATTCCATTCTAGAATTTGTAGGGGGGACTGACAAGAAACCTTCAGTGTTGAAAGTGTCTGCGCGAACGGGAGACGGTGTTAGGGAGCTTGCCTCGCATATTGATGAGAAATTAATAAGTAACAAAGAAAGCATAACAGAGAAGAGGAAGAGTATGTTGAAAAACGAACTACAAGAAATGATATTCCGAGCCGTGGAAAAGAGGGCTAAGTCGTTTCTCAAAGACAACTTGGAATACGAGAATTATGTAACAATGGTAATTGAAAAAAAAATCGACCCGTATCTGGCTGCTGAACGAATATCTGCGACAATCATGAGGTAGGGGAAGAAAAGGAACATGGCCGAATCCAAACCGTTCAAGACAGACTCTGGGATTGAAGTAAAGAAAATTTATTCAAATTCTGACATTCCAGCGAATATGTTAAGTAGCCTTGGATCTCCTGGAGAGTTTCCTTACACTCGTGGAATCTATCCCGAAATGTACCGTGGTAGGCTTTGGACCATGAGAATGTATAGCGGCTTTGGCAGTGCGGAGGAGACGAATAATAGATTCAAATTCTTGTTGGAACATGGGCAGACCGGTCTTTCTCTTGCTTTCGATTTGCCTACTCAAACCGGCCGCGATTCTGATAATCCACAGTCAGAGGGAGAAGTGGGCAGGACGGGTGTTGCAATCAGCTCTTTAAACGATATGATGACTTGTTTCGAATCCATACCCTTAGACCGGGTAAGTACATCGATGACCATAAATTCAACTGCATCCACTCTGCTATCTCTGTACATTGTTGTAGCTGAGCAGCAGGGCGTGTCACCTGATAAACTCAGAGGTACTACACAAAACGATATTCTTAAAGAATACATATCACGAAATACATACATCTATCCTCCTAGACCTTCTCTTAGGCTGATCGGTGATATGATTCAATATACTTCACAGAAAGTACCTCAGTGGTATCCCATTAGCATCTCAGGTTATCATATGAGAGAGGCTGGGTCAAATGCCATACAAGAGCTTGCCTTTACGTTCGCTAATGCTATAGAGTATATAGATACCTGTCTACAACGTGGGCTGGACGTTGACTCCTTTGCCCCAAGGCTTTCATTCTTCTTCTGCTGTACGATGGAATTCTTTGAGGAGATCGCAAAATTCAGGGCTGCTCGCAGAATCTATTCGAAACTAATGAAGGATAAGTTTGGAGCAAAAGACCCAAAGTCGTGCCATTTAAGATTTCATGTACAGACAAGCGGTGAGTCGCTGACAGCTCAACAAGTAGACAATAACATAGTCCGGGTCTCATTGCAGGCTCTTGCGGCTGTGTTGGGAGGATGCCAGTCATTGCATACTAACTCCCGTGACGAAGCATTGGCGCTGCCAACTGAGGAATCTGTGAAAGTTGCGTTGAGAACTCAGCAGATAATTGCTAATGAGACCGGAATTACAAAAACTGTCGATCCTTTAGGTGGCTCATATTATGTTGAGGAACTTACCGCCAAGATCGAGGACGAGGTTCAAGATTACTTAGAAAGGATTGAATCCATGGGCGGCGCCCTTGCTGCCGTAGAGAAAGGATATTTTCAAGAAGAGATTAGGAAGAACTCTTACAGATTAAAAAAAGAAATAGACCAAAACGAGCGCATTATCGTTGGTGTAAATAAATTCCAGGATTTAAAAGACAAGGAACCTCAACTGAACTTGATCAACCCTGAAGTAGAGAAAAAGCAGTTGTTACGCTTGAAGGAATTTAAAGGATCTAGAGACAAAACAAAAGTAGACTCCGTGCTTTCAGAACTTTATAAGGCTGCGGAAAACGATAGCGTAAACTTAATGCCCTACATCATTGAATCAGTTAAGAGCCGCGCCACGCTTGGTGAGATTAGCGCTGTTTTTAAAGAGGTTTTTGGAGCCTATCTTCCAAAGATATCGTTCTAAAGACTTGGGCTGAAAGGACTCTGTTCCCTTGTGGCTCCTATTTTTATTCAGACGTAAGAAGAGCGTGTGTAAAATAATCTCAAGTTCTACATCTTTGAGGGCCTTATAATTTCGGATAGTTGGTCTATGAGTGTACGACGTGTGCATTATCCATTTTATTAAGAATACTATTTTTTGGACGAGGGAACGGGGGATTCGTCTGAACCTTGATCATTAATAAGCTGTAAGCAATTATTCATAGATATACAAATTAATACGAGACAGATCATGATGAAGTAGATACCGTTGCGAATTGATCATGTTGCTATTGCAGTAAAGGATCTTGAACCAGCTCTGGAGAATTTTAAGAATGTTCTTAATATAGGCCATGTAGATTTAGAGGACGTTCCAGCTGAAAAGGTTAAGGTCGCCATTTTGAAGCTCGAAGATACTAGGATTGAGTTGCTGCAGCCGCTTGATGATAACAGTCCAATTTCAAAATTCTTGATAGAGAAAGGTGAAGGGATTCATCACATAGCCATAACGGCTGATGATATTGAAAAGGATGTAGAGCGAGCGTCCTCCAATGGTGCAAAAATATTGGGTGGGATTCGCAGTGGCTCTTATGGCAGAAAAATAACCTTTATTCACCCAAAGTCAGTCAATGGGGTATTAATGGAGATATGTCAGGCTCCTCCGGAGAGCTGAAAGATACTCTTAAGTTCCCATCATTCATGCTAGGGAAAATCTGGAAAATACTATCTTAGTGTGACAATCAAAGCGCAGGACCTACATTCTAGAACAATTAACCCTTCTTGTCTATCCAGAACTTTGAACTTTTTTGATCCGCATTTGACACAGATCGGGCATTGCCTTGCACCTTTCATAGGTCAGTGTAGCATTGGGCTGGTTGACAACTTCCACTTAATTGCTATTCTTTAAGCCAGAAGTAGCCAGTACACGCTGTTGCTCTTCTTGAGTCTTTTTCAATCTTTTTAGGCGTGAAACGCCGTCAATTTCCTTTATAAACAATGTTACGGGCGTTGGAACGAGGTCTTGCCAATTGCCATTCCGAACTATTAGATTTCTGATTCGAGTTCCATTGAAAATCTTGAACTTTACAAAAGAAGGAGATTTGACGTTCACAGTCTCAGGCAAGAGGAGTTGAACAAACTGATTGCCTGAATATACAGTCTTGACTTTCGGAATCATGGACCTAATGCTCTCAAACCATGTGTAGTTGTTATCACTGTTCGGTACAGGAATTATGTAGCAACTAGACAGCTGTAGCCCGTGTTTTTTCAAGCTCTCGTGCACCATAGTAATTCTTTCTCCTGCGGTAAAGGGGTCATTAAATGTAAAACTAGCTTCCGGACTCCCGAGCACTACAACCAATTCTTCACATTCGGAAAGTATTTGTTCAGCAAGGCTTAGGTGACCTAAGTGGAACGGTTGATATCTTCCGATCATTAACCCGCGATTTATGCTATCGATGAACTCTAATCCACCTTCCATTTGTCGAGATTTAATTTACTCCTATCAATCTTTTGAAACAAAGGTTGCACTTCTCCGATCTTGTGATCTGCCCTCATATCCATATTTGACGCGCCGGTCCAATTCTGGTCCTTCACGCTACCAGTAAGACCAAGCTGATTCCAGATCCTTTCTGCAGAATCTGGGATAAACGGGTCCAGTAAGATAGCAAGTGTTCTAACGGCGCTGGCAGAAATATAGAGCGTGTTTTGAGCCGTTTCTCTTTCCTTCCATGGTTTCTTTTTCTGAAAATACCTGTTTAGATCTGAGCTGAAATCGAGTATCTCTTTCATCGCTTTTTCAATCTCGTTGTTTGATATTGCAGTACCAACGAGCTCAGGGGTAGTCGAGATTCTATCTTCCACTGAGAGATCATCGTCATCGAAGACTGATGGTTTTGGAACAAAACCATCAAAAGTCGAATTGATAAAGGATAGGGTTCGATGGATAAAGTTCCCAACGTTCGCGATGAGTTCATTATTAATCCGTTCAATGAATACATCCCAATCGAAGTTTATATCTGTTTGAGAATAAGGAGTTACCCGTGCAAGATAAAACCTCACATAGTCAGAAGGAAATAATTGCAAGAAATCCCTCAGACCTATATACCAACCCCTACTCTTTGATATTTTCCGATTGTTAAGCATTAGATGACCTCTTGTGGGAATATAGTCAGGAAGTTTGTATTCATAACCAATTCCCATACGTATAGCTGGTAGGAAAAGATAATGATGGTACACAATGTCCTTGCCAATGAAGTGAAAAATCTCAGAATTATTCCATAATTGCTTCCCATCGCTATTTCCCGACTCCTTTAGAAATGAGAGGAAACTAGAGATATAGCAGATGTGGTTATCAAACCATCCGTAGAAAACTTGACCTTTGGCCTCCCTCCTTGGGATCGGCACTCCCCAAGACAAGTCTCTAGTTATGTCCCAGTCATCTAACCCTTCATCGATCCATTTCAAAACATAACTTGTGACGTCAGATTGAAGATTATGGTTCGTAGTCAACCAATCCCTTAGTTTCTCTGCAAATGTTGAAAGTCTAAAAAAATAGTGAGTGCTTGTCTTCTTAACTGGAACATTGCCACATATTCTACATCTGGGTTCCAAAATCTTGTCTGGAACTCTACCACAATTTTCACACAGATCAGAATATTGATTTTCGGAGAGGCAAAAGGGACATTTTCCCACCACGTATCTGTCGGGCAGAAACTTCTTGTCAAAGTCACAAAAAAATTGAACAATATCCTTCTCGTAAATATGTCCATTTTTGCAAAGTTTGTTGAAAACCTCTTGTGTTAGCTGAATGTTTTCTTCTGAGCTGGTCTGGGAAAAGAAATCAAAGGAGATATTCAAAGATCTAAAGTCTTTTAGATCGCTATCTCTCCAAGACTTTACATATTGTTGTGGTGTAACCGATTCTTTCTCGGCATTTATTAGGATAGGTGTACCAAAGTCATCGGTCGCACAGAGATGATACACACTCGTCTCCTTGTGTCTCCAATATCGGGTAAATATGTCAGCCGGTAAATAAGTCGACGCTATATGACCTAGATGTATTTCTCCATTCGCGTATGGCAATGCACTCGTAATGATCAAATTTTTCATGAGCTGTTTTGTAACCAGTATTCAAACGTGATTTGGGTCTGGATTTTAAACTTATCCTTGACAGACGACATCTAATTTGACTTAAAAAGATTTACAATTGGATTGATCAACACCAATGCCAAAAGAGTTCAATGCGTACTCTGAGATCCTACGATCAATGTGTTCTGGAACGTCATACACTTTAGTTTCAAGTGAGCCCATTTTTTTTGATAAATAAACTATTGAGAGCATCTGATTCGCAAATGATAATGCCATGACTTCTGGCGGGTGTCCTTCAGCGCCTACTAAATTGATCACACGACCTGAAGCAAGCAAGTAGACACACTTACCTTTAACAATGTACTGCTGAATGTTTGGTCTAATTTCCTTTGGTTTCTGATCTTGCGATCTTATGTAATCAATGTCAATTTCAAAATCAAAATGTCCTGCGTTACAAAGGAATACTCCATCCTTCATTCTATCAATATGTTCCTTTCTAATTATTCTGTAGCTTCCTGTACATGTAATGAATATGTCCCCGTATTGGCATGCAGATGCTAAGCGAGATACTTTGTAACCTTCCATATGCGCCTCTAGAGCTTTAATCGGATCAATTTCAGTCACCGTAACTATTGCTCCCATTCCACGTAACCTGGATGCAACTCCTTTCCCTACCCATCCATAGCCGCATATAACCACATGTTTGCCAGGAAGGAAAACAGACGTAGTGCGCATTAGTCCATCGACAGTGCTCTGCCCTGTACCATAACGATTATCAAACAAAAATTTCGTTCGAGCATTGTTTATGGCTATTATTGGGTACATAAGTTTCCTACCTAGTTCCAACTCTTTTAGTCTTGTCACACCGCTAGTGGTCTCCTCCGTTCCTGCGATAATATTATTCGACCAATAGCGGTGTAGCATTAGGTGGAGTTCGGCCCCGTCATCAGTAACAATTTCAGGTTTAAACCTTATCACCTTTAACATGTTGGCGTGATACTGTTTATAGGATTCGCCTCTAGTTGCAAAAATCCGTATCTTTTGATCTTTTAGAAAGCAAGCAATGTCATTTTGTATTGACAGTGGATTCGCCGAACATAGTGCGATTTCCGCGCCTAGTGCTTTTAGCGCCATGACCAGCACAGATGTCTCCTTTGTGATGTGGAGGCATATCCCTAGTCTTATTCCTTCCAATGGTAACGCCTTTGATGTAGAAAAGTCTTTAATTATGAGGTCGATAATTCTCATCCTTGTCTTTGCCCATTCGTGGGATTTTCGACCTTCCAATAGTAAACTTGATCTAGAAGATCTTTCTGTCAATTTATAGTGACTGGGAGCTAGATTGCTTAATAAATTATCTTAGAGAATTTATTAAATTAAATGATTGTAGTTCGTATTTGGTGGCGTTTGATAGTAAATCTATCGATGTTTCGTTTAGAATTGGGTCACCTGTTTCTACAAAGTCACGAAACACTGCATAGCTTGAACGCTCAGAAGTCAAACTCTTTAAGTAAAGATCAAGCGCTTCCTGGTATTTCTGGGGAGGTCTAATGGAAGAAGCCCTGTCTACCAAATGATCATACTCGGATAAAAAGGAATTGGTAATACCGACAAGCTTGGGATCATCGTATTGTTCTTTTTCCCACTTCTCAATTTCCTTGTGATAGTTTTCAGTTACAGCAGTTGTAGAATCGACTAGTGAATAGTAATTCTCCAAGAACTGTTTATCTGCAGTTATTTGTGTACTTGAAAGATAAGCAAGATAGATCCCTGCAGACGCCAGTGTTAGTATTGTTCCAATTACAACAAATGTCTTGACTCGCTTTTTCGACACGGCATTTCGTAAACTTGCATAGATATTGTATTAGAAATAAATGTTCCATTCCCACTCTATCATTCAGGCAAAGTCAAATTTACTCAAGATTCCTTTCAAAAATTCGATGTCACATAATACTGCCATTTTATAATGCATTACAACTGAGAATCGCATTTTTCGACCTTCTTCCAAAACGATCCTCCGGCACGATCCGCCATTTCAACTGAGTATTTTTTAAGAAGTGTAGTCCTTATTTCGTCTGACTCTTTGTACCTCTCTTCCGCCCTGAGGCGGTCTCTTCTAGCTATTAAGGCACCTACTTCCTTAGCTTCATCATCTGAAATATCGACCAATTTCAGACCAAGTAAATCCATAATTTTGAAGTATGCCTTGCCAACTATTGTCGCAAGTTCTTTACTTAACCCATTGGAAAGAGCCAGCTTGTTAACATGAGTTACAAATTGCAGGAAAATCTTAAGAGCCAAAGATGAGTTTAAGTCATTCTCTAGCGCATTTTTGAATTTCTCCAAAGTTTTCCTGGAAAGATCAATTATCGTTTCAAGCATGTCAGGATTGTTAGTTCCGTCTGCTAACCTCAACTCCCACCCACAATTTTCGATTGTATTCCAGTTGCGCCTTATTTCAATCAAAACCTCTTCCCTGTAATCGAGAGGTTTTGAGTAATGAACTGAGTAACAAAATAGTCTGATTATATTTCCTCCCCATTTCGATAGCGTGTTCTCAACAGTGACAATATTTCCTAAGGATTTGGACATTTTTTCATTGTTAAATGTTACCATCCCACAATGAAGCCAGAGTTTTGCAAAACGCTGATTTGAATAGGACTCGGATTGAGCAATCTCATTTTCGTGATGAGGAAAAATGAGATCGTTTCCACCACAATGGATTTCTATCGTACTTCCAAGATACTTTTCTACCATTGCGGAGCATTCTATGTGCCAACCTGGTCTACCTGATCCCCAGGGACTATGATAGTATGGTCTTGAAGAAGTAAATTTCCATAACGCAAAGTCCAATGGATGCTCTTTTGTATAATCAACTTCGACCCTCGCTCCGGCTACCAAGTCATTGAGTGATTTCCTCGAAAGTTTCCCGTATTCAGGAAAGGAGCTCACTCTGAAATAAACTCCATTCGTTGTCAAGTAGGCGTGACCATTTACTAGTAGTTTCGCAATCATGCTCGTCATTTCAGTAATATTCTCAGTGGCTTTCGGATATTTATCCGCCTGAATTATATTCAACCTGCCAAAGTCTTTTTGATATTGATGTATGAATTTGTGAGCAATTTCTTCAGCACTGGTCGCTTCTTCCTCTGCCCTCTTAATTATCTTGTCATCAACATCTGTAAAATTCTGGACAAACTGCACTTTATAGTCTGCATCTCTTAAAAGTCTGTTAAGCAAATCAATAACGAGTATGGTCCTAGCATGTCCTATGTGGGATTTATCATAAACGGTAACGCCGCACAGGTACATTCTAATGACACTATTTTGATGAGGAATTTGTTCGATGTTTCTTGTAAGCGTATTATAGAGTCTCATATCCGTGATGCTGGCTAGAGCCTATTCATCCGCTATTTCAAGGTATATTTGATCTTCAATGACCTTTACTTCGTACGTGGTCAATCGAACACCATCCAGATAATCCAGTAACTGCCCTGTTTTGATATTGTAGTGCCAAAAATGCAATGGACATTCAACTACTTCCCCTTCTATCTTTCCGGGGGCAAGTGAACCATCTTGGTGACGACAAAGAGCCTCTATCGCGTAATACCTTCCATTAGCATAAAAGAGAGCTATGCGGGTATCTCCAACCTTCACTTCTCTACCAGCATTCTCCTTAATTTCCCCTACATCTCCAACTTTCACGAGTGTCATTACTAAAATATTTCCTTGCTGTTCCTTAGCATGTTTCAAAACATATGAATTTAACTAGTAGGGCTAGCGTTCTAAACCGGTTCATGTGGTTTATTTTGCAATGTTGCAATGTTCGTGAATCTATATATGGATGGAGTTGCCTGTACGTCTCTGATGGACCCTCAAAGCCTGACCCATGAAGATACAGAAAATATAAGGTCATGTGCTTTGTGTTCCAAAAGGCTAGACCCTGCTAACGTGGTTGCATTATGTGACGATTGCTTGAAAATTGCTGACTGCTGCGTCGGCCTGGAACGGGTTTCTGAAACGGAATAAACGGCTATTCGACTGTTTTGAGCGTATCGGTCACGGTAATAACACCCATGAGTTCGCCTTTTTCACTTACCAAGACGCATTTTGAAAATCTTACAAGGGGTATAAGTGCCTTTGCCGGTACTGAAATATCTACTATCGGAGGCGGTGGCTCCATTATCGCCGATACTGTCATGCGTTTGATGTCTTTCTGATCTTTTTCGATCATTATTCGGGCCAGAAGATCTTCACTTACGACCCCTATCAATTTAGAGTCATGGAAAACAGGGAGTTGGCTAATCGAATGCTTTCTCATTAATTCAATAGCATCATGAAGAGTATCATTTTTCTGAACAAACATCAGTGAACGATTGCATATGTCTCCGGCCTTAATTGAAGACTGTCCCTCAAGCGAATTGAGTACCTCAAATATTTTCCTGGCTGTCTCATAGCTGGGTCTGCATCGTCCAGATTCTATCTGATTAATCATTGAAGTACTGATTCCCGTGTGAGCAGCCAGGTTCCTTTGAGTAAGACCCAATCTTGTTCTTAACTGCTTTATATACTGCAGGTTTGGAAGCATTGGATGGTTGCATTACCTCTGTGGCGTTCACTTATAATCTATGTCAATAGACAAACTTACCAAGCGTTGGGGTTTGATAACCTTATATTCCATACATGTTGATGTGATATGTTTTGATTAAATGTCTAAGAACGTTACTTCAGAAAATAAATGGGATTCAGTAAGGAGATATAAACTTACAAGAATGATCAATGAGCTGTCGGGTATTTCTGGACATGGCACTGAGCTTGTCACTGTCTATATCCCCCCTCGAAGACCAATTTATGATGTTATTGCTCAGCTCAGAACAGAGGCAGGAACGGCCTCTAATATTAAGTCTGATTTGACAAGAACTCACGTTCAAGATGCGTTAAGCAGGACAGTAGAGCAGCTGAAGTTGTTCAAGGAGACGCCGGAGAATGGCTTGATCATATTTTGTGGCGCTCTGCCAACCGGTAAAGGCATAGGGACAGAGAAAATCGAAATATTTCCGGTTATGCCTCCTAAACCTGTACAGATTCAACTATATCGATGTGACGACCATTTTTGGACTGAACATTTGAAAGATATGTTGAAGGATGACAAGGCCATGGGGCTTCTAACGATTGATACTCAAGAGGCGGGGCTAGGAGTTTTATCGGGTGATAGGTGGCAGGTAGAAGACACCTTGACTTCCGGTGTGTCTGGCAAACATCGGCAAGGTGGTCAATCAGCTCGAAGATTTGAACGGTTGAGAGATAACGAGTTAAATGAATACTACAAGAGAATTGCGGAGAGAGCTCATAGAATTTTGATCGATCAACATAAAGTCAAGGGCTTAATTGTAGGAGGACCAGGACCTACTAAAGAAACCTTCCTCAAAGAAGAATATTTGGATTATCGGCTTCAAGGCAATGTTGTGGCCGTACTAGATACTTCGTATTCTGGTGAAGAGGGTGTGAGAGAACTGGTAGACAAAGTCAACGAAGAGGGGGTTATGGACGGATATCGGTTAATGGAGGAAAAAAAACTTGTGAAGAGATTCATGAAGGAAGTTTATTCAGACAACGGCTTGGGGATATATGGCATTAATGACGTTATCAAGTCTCTCCGAAATGGGATCGTGGAACTCGTTATAGTTACAGACGATATTTCAGTTGCGGTAATAGAGACCAAATGCAGGAAATGCGCAAACCGCGATATTGAAATAGTAGAAAGATCACGTCTACTTACGGCTAGGCAAGAACTCCTCTCAAGTTCATGCAAGAATTGCGGAAACCTTGATCAAGAAATCAGAGAGAGAGACATCGTAGAATACTTGGAAGAACTCTCAAGTTCAACGGGAGCAGGGTTGGAAATAATCTCGGGCAAATCTGAGGAAGGAGCTCAAGTTTCTAGTCTCGGAAAAGTAGGAGCAATACTTAGGTTTAGACCTACTGCCGAATAAGCAAACAGTTCAAACTTTTAATTCTAGACTTATTTCCAGCCTTAATTTTTCTGATTATGATATCTCTCCAATCTCATCAGGCCTAATGAAGTCGATAAACTTTTAGAGTATACTTGCGGTATATTCTCTAGCTACAATGAATCTTTGTTACATTTGCAATTCAAAGTCTGGAAGTAAATTCTGCCCAGTTTGCAACCGGCCAGTTTGTAAGAACTGCATGAAGAATTTCCCTTTCTCAGAGAGCCTATGTTTGGAATGCTCAAAGGAAGTAAGAACGGGTTTAGGGGGTGTGAAGAAGGACGAAGAAATATTTTAGCGCTTGGAAACTTATTGAGTAATCGAGACACTCCCAGAATTTTGTTTAGTAGTATCTACATTTGGTAAAATTTCATTTGTATTTGTCCAAAGCAAACATGTTTGGCTCCACAGTGCTTCTATGTAAACTAGATGACAGGATCAAAAGGAACCCAATTGAAAACTGGCTTACCCAATATCGGCAGGAGAATAAGAATGGGTTGACCTCTAAATTCATAAGTTTTTCTTAATCTTACTTGCTAGATTCTCAAGCTCCTTGTAGTCTGTTACCTTCCTAGAAGGCCACTTACCATCCCGGCTATCTTTTTCGTATCTTGGAATTATGTGTACGTGAACATGGGGAACAATCTGATTTGCCGCTTTTCCGTTGTTTTGCCCAGTGTTGAGACCCTGCGCGCCTGTGGCATTATACACGGCCAACGCTATGGTATGGACGATTCTATACATATTCCCCACCTCGACTTCGGTCATCTGAAAGAGGTCGCCATAATGATACTTTGGGAGCACAAGCGTATGCCCCGAGGTGATCGGGTACTTATCCATGAATGCCAAAAATGTGTTATCTTCATATACTTTCGCTACCGGGGACTGGCCTCTGATTATTGCACAAAAGACGCAGTACGTGTTCGTTTTGGACATCTATTGGACTTCTAAATGGACGAGAGCTACGTTTATTTATTGTTTAGGCTTAGAGGTGTCCTTTCTTGAAAAAGGATCTCTACATCCGGCTTTTTTGCATCGCAGCATATCTCATAAATATCATGAGATTATCTTCATAAGATCATGGTAGAAACAGTAGAGCTAGAAACGTTTGATTTGGTCTTCTCATTTCATTGTCCAAAATGTGATTACTTGAACGAGGAGATTTCAGCAAATGATATGCTTAATGGAAATGCAGAATGTGGAATGTGCGAAACAGAGTTCAAAGTGGAAGGCCTCGATGGAATAAAAATTACCGCAACAATTGAGTAGTTCGATTACTGCCGCATCTGACTGCCACATCTGCATCACTAATGTTAAAATAAGTATCGCAAATCTTTAATCTTGTGAACCTGCCAAGTCGTAAGGTTGTCGAAGGTGGTGCAAGAGCGCCACAAAGGTCATATTATAAATCAATGGGCCTGACAGACGATGATTTGTCAAAACCGATGGTGGCGGTATCTTCAACTTGCAACGAAGCTACTCCATGTAACATCCATCTCGGAAGGTTGGCACAGCATGCGAAAAATGGAGTAAAAGGTATTGGGTGCACACCTAGAGAATTTACAGCCATTTCAGTTTCAGACGGTATCGCGATGGGTCACGAGGGAATGAAAGCCTCATTGGTCAGTCGCGAGATCATTGCGGATTCTATTGAAGTAATGATGATTGCTCATCAATACGACGCCCTTGTTGGTATATCGGGTTGTGATAAGAGCTTACCGGGAACGTTGATGGGAATGGCTCGCATAAACCGTCCTTCAATATTCGTATATGGAGGATCAATTTTGCCTGGTGTCTGGAACGGTAAACAAGTTACTATACAGGACGTTTTTGAAGCTGTCGGTAGCTATGAAGCCGGCAAGATGACAATGGCTGAACTCGTAAGTTTAGAAAATGTTGCATGTCCTTCTGCTGGGTCATGTGCTGGCATGTACACGGCCAATACTATGGCATCGGTAGGCGAGGCACTTGGTATGTCGCTTCCAGGCAGCTCTACCGCACCTGCAGAAAGCGAGAAAAGGGCATCAATTTGTTATGCAACGGGAGAAACAATTGGCTCCCTAATCGAAAATGACATTCGACCGAAAGATATCCTGACCTTTGAAGCTTTTGAAAATGGAATCGCCATGGCCAATGCAATTGGAGGATCTACTAACGCAGTATTGCATCTGGTCGCCCTGGCAAGAGAAGTAGGTATAAACCTGACACTTTCAGACTTTGAAAGAATTAGAAAGCGAACGCCACATATTGCAAATATGAGACCAGGCGGAGCTTATGTGATGATTGACCTCGAGAAGATAGGGGGCATACCACTAATCATGAAGATGCTTTACAAACAGGGACTTCTCAATGGCGAAGTGATCACAGTGACTGGTAAAACTATGAAAGAAAACCTAGAACACGTCGAGGTCGATTTATCTGAGCACAGTCAGTTGGTTGCTCCATTAAGTGCACCATTTCATTCACAGGGAACACTTATGGTTTTGAAAGGTACGTTGGCGCCTGATGGGGCGGTAGTTAAGATTGCTGGTCTCGATGCTGCTCGCTTTCGTGGTACAGCAAGGGTGTTTGATGCAGAAGAAGAAGCATTTGAGGCAATCTCAAAAGGACAGGTGACTGAAGGTGATGTGGTTGTAATCAGGTATGAAGGCCCTAAGGGAGGCCCAGGCATGAGAGAAATGCTGGCGGTAACTGCTGCTCTTGTGGGACAGGGCTTAGGCCAGAGGGTTGCGATGGTGACAGATGGGAGATTCTCAGGAGCTACAAGAGGCCTTATGATTGGCCACGTTTCGCCAGAAGCTATGGAGGGTGGACCTATTGCGATCGTTAAGAACGGAGACCAAATTGAGATTGATATTGAAAAAGGGATAGTCGACCTTCTGGTGGAAAGTAGTACAATTGAGGAGAGATTCAAGAGATGGAAACCGATCGGAAATCGATATCTCTCCGGGGTATTGGCAAAATATGCATCATTGGTCCAGTCCGCGTCTGACGGTGCAATAACTCTCCCTTTGAGAGAAAGGCCAAAGTAAATTTCATCGCTATCTGCATGTTTCGATGAAGATGTATAAATATGAACAATGAGGTCGGTTATATATGATAAAAATTGGGCTAATAGGCAAGACCAATACTGGTAAGACCACTTTCTTTAACTCTGCTTCCCTATCATCTGCGGATATCTCCAACTACCCATTTACTACGAAGGTGCCTTCGGTGGCGAACGCAAATGCAATTACATTGTGCGTGCATAAGGAACTAGGCGTAAATGACAATCCACGTAATTCGCGGTGTGTAGACGGTTGGAGATTTATTCCAATAGAGATAGTCGACCTCCCTGGATTAATAAAAGGTGCATGGGAGGGAAAAGGTTTGGGTAACCAATTCCTCTCTATAGCCGCCCAATCTGATGCCCTGCTTCACATAGTCGATGTCTCCGGAAGTATCGACGCCTCAGGGAGGGTAGCCGAACCGGGCACAGGGGATCCTATCGCGGATATAGCGGACATTGAAGAAGAATTAGTAATGTGGTATCTAAAGTTGTTTGAAGGAAATCGTGACAAAATTGCGCGTTCGATTCATTCTGGAGTAGATACAATAAATTCAATTACAGAAATTTTTAGAGGAATCGGGGTAAAGGAACATCACGTGAAGGCCGCTATTATTTCGAACAATCTTGTTGATACTAAGATTGATGATTTCAGCTCTGAAATTACTAAGGATTTTGTTTGGTCTTTACGAGAGCTCTCTAAGCCGACTCTGATAGTCGCAAACAAGGTTGATCTACCGTCCTCTTCAGATAATTTCAGACGGTTGAGAGAAGAATACAAGGATTTAATCATCGTGCCTGCGAGCGCAGATGCCGAATTGACATTGAGGAGGGCTGAACACAGGGGGTTGATCAAGTACTTACCAGGTGACGAACGATTTGAAATTTTAGAGCAAAGTGAGTTGAACGAAAAGCAAAAATGGGCACTTAATTTTATCAGGCGAGATATTCTTGGGGAATATATGAGAACGGGTGTCCAATTTGCGATAAATGTTGCTGTTATGAAATTGCTAAGAATGAACACCGTATATCCGGTAGCTAATCCTTCAAAATATTCGGATAGAAACGGGCAAGTATTGCCCGACGTCTATCTCATGGAGTCTGGATCAACTGTTGAGGATCTTGCCAATACAGTCCATAGCGACCTATCTAGAGGTCTTCTCTATGCAGTGGACGCAAGAGATGGATTGAGGCTCCCTGTAAATTATCACTTGAAGGATCGTGATGTGTTATCTATCGTCTCATCGGGTAGAAAGAAAAGGTAATTCCCGCTTCGCTATAACAAGGCTATTTGATTTATAAAGATAAGCTTTTATTTCTATTCCCTACAAAGAAGTTTAGGATTGTCTGATTCAGGAATTCTCGGAGGAGTAGTTTATGAGTGTATGCGCTGCGGCACACACGTAACGGTGGAAGAGCTATCTAGGTTGCCAGAGATTAAATGTATTTGTGGCTTCAGGGTCTTTAGAAAGGCCAGACAACCTATAGTTAAACAGCTAAAAGCAGTGTAGCTGAATTTCTGCTACATTTAAAGTGCGAGGCTACGTCCATACATTTTTAGCGAAGCTCTGAGATTATACTAGTATTATGAAAGTGAAATGTCCGGACTGTGATGGTATCGCTGAACTATCTGATAGTTTTAGTTATGTACGATGTGAAAAATGTCATTTGGACTTGACTTATGGTGAGTATGTCAGGTACATTGGGAAGAAAAATCCTGTGTACAAGGACATACTAAGCGACTACAAACTAAGGTAGTGCTAGATTTTAGGTATCGGATGATTTGCATTTTCTGCCCATACCGTTAGTTAAACTGTCCAATCAACAAATAATAGTGTATTGAAGAGCTTAAACTTCCTTTCGAATAGGTCGAGAAATATTTCC
>Ga0081455_10000422_pt1 | contig 55396 bp, 62 predicted proteins | sample TabmetS3T2R1_FD_70207 | JGI IMG/M metagenome (GOLD analysis project Ga0081455, IMG submission 70207) | Tabebuia heterophylla rhizosphere microbial communities from the University of Puerto Rico - S3T2R1 | ecosystem: Host-associated > Plants > Roots > Rhizosphere ...
ACTCCCGTGACCTATGAGCTCTTGTGTCGTACGCTGAGGCTTAATGGCTTGGACGACCGCGTTACCGCTCGGTGTGCAGCAGCTGGCAGGGAGAACACGATACAGCCGCTTCACGTCAGCACCATCTCCAGTCATAATTCGCTTTACCCTTTGCCCAGTGCCGAAACGACAGTTCAAACTGAGGTTGTCCAACTTGACAGTGAGCTGCCGCCCGGGCAACGAATCGATGTAGCGAAGATAGATGTTGAGGGAGCCGAGCTTGACGTTCTGTGTGGCATGGCGCGAATCATCGCAGAAAATCCCGGGATTCTTATTATTGCGGAATATGGGCCATCGCACTTGGTGCGGACGGGAATTGCGCCGGAAGACTGGTTAGCGACTTTCAGTGACCAAGGATTCGAGGCCTATGTAATCGAAGAGCCATCGGGAAATTGTGTGCCCATAGAGCAGGTTGACCTGTCGGATGTGTTCTCCGTGAACATCGCGTTCGCCCGATCGACATCGCGGTTGCGTTTGCAGCTTAGCGCTAACACGCCAACCAAACCGCCCGTAGTCGTGATCGGCGCGGGCGGTCACGCGAAAGTGGTGATAGAACTGATTCGAGCTCAGGGGCGCTACGAAGTCGTTGGCTGTACGGATTCCCACCCGGAACCACGGGAGGTCGTTGGAGTCCCGATCCTTGGAAGCGATGATGTTTTGCCGAACCTTTACGCGCAGGGCGTCCGGCATTGTTTTGTCGCCCTCGGCGATAATGCGCTGCGGCGAAAAGTGGCCGCGCGAGTGACATCGCTCGGATTTCAGCTCGTGAACGCGATCAGCCCAAAGGCAATTGTCTCGCCCACTGCGCATCTTGGGCTGGGGGTGGCGGTTATGGCCGGCGCCGTGATCAATGCCGACGCCACGATCGGCGATCTGGCGATCATCAACACGCGGGCCGCCGTCGACCACGACTGCCAAATCGGCGAAGCCGCTCACGTGGCGCCGACAGCGGCTCTGGCAGGCGGTGTACGCATTGGTCCGCTCGTCTTCGTCGGCGCCGGCGCAACGGTCATTCCGGGTCTCAGCATCGGAGAGTCAACGGTGATCGGCGCCGGCGCTACTGTCATCTCGGATCTCGGCCCTAACATCGTGGCTGTCGGAGTTCCCGCTAAACCCCTACAGCGAGCTTGCAGCGAATAACGGGGAAATCATGGCCAACAATCTTGAAAACGCCCGTCCACGGATCGCCGTTGCGGCGCCGATGTTAAACGGGAACGAAAAGCGCTACGTACTCGAATGTCTGGAGACGACTTGGATCTCGTCGATTGGACGGTTCATCACTGAGTTCGAGGGCGCTTTTGCGCGATTTTGCGGCGTTGAACATGCAGTCGCCGTCAGTAATGGAACGACCGCACTGCACGTCGGGCTGGTAGCCTTAGGCCTCAAACCAGGTGACGAAGTCATCGTTCCGACTCTTACTTATATTGCGACCGCCAACGCCGTGACCCATTGCGGAGCAAAACCGGTGCTTGTCGATTGTGACCCGCGGACACTCAACATGGACCCGGCAGCTATTGGTAAAAAGATAACAGCGCGTACGAAGGGCATCATCCCGGTACATCTTTACGGCCATCCGGCGGATATGGATCCCATCATTTCGGTTGCGCGTGACCACGGCCTGTTTGTCCTCGAGGACGCGGCAGAGGCACATGGAGCCGAGTATAAGGGACGACGTGTCGGCGGTCTCGGCAACGCCGCGGCTTTCAGCTTCTTTGGCAACAAAATCATGACCACCGGCGAGGGCGGCATGGTCACAACAAACGACAGCGACTTAGCCGCGAAGCTTCGGCTGTACCGCGGACAGGGATTGGTTCAGGGCCGTCGTTATTGGCACTCGGTGGTAGGCTACAATTACCGTATGACGAACGTTGCTGCAGCGTTGGGCCTCGCTCAACTTGAGCAGATTGACGCGCTAATAGGCAGCAGAGCACGACTGGCTGGCTGGTACCGTTCAAAACTGGAGCGGCTCGCCAACAAATTGGTACTGCAGGCGGCCGAGCCCTGGACACATCCCGTCCTATGGATGCAGACCGTAATGCTGCAACGTGGCGGCGAGGCGGAGCGCGATGCCGTGATGCGGGAACTCGATGAAGCGGGGATCGAGACTCGGCCGGTTTTCTATCCCATGCATCTGCTCCCGCCCTATCAGGAGGATGCGACCCTTTATCCCTACGCGACGCGCTGCGCCTCGCGGGGAATGAACTTGCCGACGCACGGTCACCTGACTGAAGCTGAGGTGGATCGCATCTGTGGGGCACTCGAGGCAGCGCTGGACTAGCGATAAAAGCCACTATGAAGATTGCTCTCTGTGCATCCTTTCTGCCCTTCATCAATGGCGGCGGACGCTTCATTGTCGAATGGCTGGAGCGCAAGTTGGTCGAGAATGGTCATGAGGTGGAGCGGATCTATCTGCCGTTCGTCGAGGATTTCCGCGACATGTTTGCGCAAATGGTAGCATATCGGCTGATCGATCTGACCGAGTCCTGCGATCGCCTGATCGCATTCCGGCCGCCCTCTTATATGCTACGACATCCATGCAAAATTCTTTGGTTTATCCACCATTTTCGCTTCTATTACGACCTGTGGAACACTGAATATCGTCCCGTCCCTGACAGCGTCGCGGGCCGCGCTATCCGTGATATGGTTTTCGCAGCAGACAATGTTACGTTGCGCGAAGCCCGTCACATTTTTACCAATTCACGGACGGTGTCCGACCGGCTGCGCCAGTTCAACGGTATCGACAGCGAGGTGCTTTACCCGCCACTGCAAGATCCCGAGCGCTTCCGCTCTGACGGGTATGGCGACGAGATCGTATGCATCAGTCGCATTGAGCATCACAAGCGGCAGCATCTGCTGATCGAAGCTTTGAGCCATACTAAGGCACCGGTCAAGCTGCGCATATGCGGTGATAGCATTCCTCCTCCTACCTACAGCGACGAACTGAAAGCGTTAGTTGGCCGGCTCGGCCTTGACGGGCGAGTTGTCTTTGAGCAGCGTTGGATCAGTGAGGAGGAGAAGATTGAGCTTCTCGCCACGGCTCTGGCAGTAGCCTATGTACCGTTCGACGAAGATTCCTATGGTTATCCATCACTGGAAGGGAGCCATGCGCACAAGGCTATCCTCACCACCACAGATTCGGGTGGGGTTACCGAGCTTGTCGTTGACTCGGTGAACGGCTACGTCTGTGCCCCACAGCCACAAGCACTTGGCGAGGCCATGGATCGTCTCTTCCTCGACAGGTCCCGCGCCTCAGCGATGGGCCGGGCAGCGTACCAGCGTGTTCTCGATCTTGGCATCACTTGGGAAAACGTCGTTCAGAAACTGCTCGCATGAAAGTTTTGGTTCTGAACAGCATGGTACCTTTTCTGAAGGGAGGCGCGGAGGCGCTTGCCTACCACCTAGTCCAGAAGCTGAACGATACTCGGGGAGTCCATGCTGAGCTGGTAAGAATACCTTTCAAGTGGGAGCCGGCCGAGCGGCTCATCGATGAAATCCTCATATGCCGCAGTATGCGCTTGTATGGCACTGACATGATGATCGGACTAAAGTTCCCCGCATACTTGGTTCCCCATAACCGCAAGCGGTTGTGGCTACTGCACCAATTTCGGCAAGCATACGATCTTTGGGATACAGGACAGTCGAACATCCCGAATACCTCGCGTGGTCGAGAAATTAGACACGCCATCATCGAGGCGGACAACCGCTGTTTCCCCGACTGCGACAAGATCTTCGCGACACGACTCGTCGCAAAACGCCTACAACATTATAATGGCTTCGATGCAGAGATTATGATGGCGCCGCTGAACGATCCGGAGCTTTTTGTAGGCGGCGACTACGGCTCTTACGTTTTTTGCGGCGGGCGCATCAACGCTGCAAAGCGACAGCACCTTTTGGTCGAAGCCATGCGATTCACGCGGAACAACGTTAAGTTGGTGGTGGCGGGCCCACCCGATACCCCTTCCGATGCGGCCCGCCTCCAGGATTTGGTTGAACGATATAACTTAAACGACCGGGTGTACCTCGATTTGGGCTTTCTGACGCGCGAGTGGATTGCGAAGTACGTTAATGAGGCGTTGGCCTGTGCCTACTTGCCAGTCGACGAGGACTCCGTCGGTTACGTCACAATGGAAGCATTTTCAGCGGCGAAAGCTATACTTACAGTCAGCGATGCCGGTGGACTCTTAGACATAGTCCATGACGGTGATACGGGCCTGGTAGTACAACCGGACCCGCAAAGTCTCGCCACGGCCATTAACCGGTTGGCAAACGATCGCAACACGACGATAGAGATGGGCAAGGAAGGCCGCATGCGTTGGAACAGTATGAACGTCACGTGGCCCGCGACAATTGAACGGCTTTTAGCATGAAAATCGCGTGGGTGACGCCCTATAACACTCGATCAGCGATCGGACGCTTTAGCCGGCTAGTTGCCGGTGGCTTGAACGGCGCTGGTCACCTTGTCACGATCGTGCGCTCCGAGACTTTGAACACACTTCACGGTTCCGACGTGTTGCCAGGCGCCCAAATAGTTCGGTGGGACGAAGTGTGCTACGCGCCCGATTTCTGGGACCCGTTTGATGCCGTGGTTTACAACATAGGCGATAATTACCCGTTTCATGCGGGTGCCATTGAACTCCTCCCCAAATTTCCCGGAGTTGTAATTTTTCACGACTACTTCCTGCTGTCAATTTTCCTTGATTGGTGCGATGCGAGAGGCGACCAGGTCTTCGCCGACCGAATCTTTGATGATCTTTACGACGAGGGCTCCGCTGTGCGCTTCCACGCTGCTACTGGCCGCGCTGACTGGTACGAGTACACTAGCAAGCACTTCCCCATGACGGAATGGATCGCGCGACTCGGTTACGGTGCGGTGGCGCATTCCAGTTTTTACGCGGAACGTCTGAGGCGCTGTTGCGGGGGGCCGGTACTGGTAACGCCGCTCGCCTATGACGCCCTGTCCGACTTCCAACCACTTGCCGGACGGGGTGAACGCTCTAGCGTAGTGATTTTGACGATAGGCCATGTAAATGAAAACAAGCGAATTGAATCTGTCATTCGCGCGATTGCTAGCTCCGATGTTCTCCGCAACCGCTGCCGCTATCACGTTGTTGGCCTAGTTACTGATCAGGAACGTGACCGGCTCAGGGCGGCCGCCCAGGCTGTGTGCTTCGATGGCCTAGAAATTACTGGCGAAGTCTCGGATGAGATTCTTCGAGCACAAATCGAGGTTGCTGATGTGATTTGCTGTCTTCGCTGGCCGGTGCTCGAAGGCGCTTCGGCCTCTGCCGTCGAAGCAATGCTCAGTGGCCGGCCTATAGTTGTCACTGATGCTGGATTCTATCGTGATCTCCCGGACGACCTCGTCTTCAAGGTGGACCCAAATCGTGAACTCGAGTCATTGATTAGTCAGCTAGCGCGCCTCGTCCTGGATCCGAGATTGCGTGCGGCCGTCGGCGCGCAGGCAGCGACCTGGGCGAAGACGGCATTCAGCGTTGAAGGCTATGTCGCTCGGCTCATACCGTTGCTAGAGGAGGTGACGCGGCTGAGACCCACCCTAGGTGTGGCGGCCCATTTCGGACACCTTTTTTCGGAACTCGGTTTGGGTCCGAACGATCCGGCTGTGGAGCGGCTTGCAACTACAGTGGAAGCTTTGTTTATCAAGAAACTTGATACCGAGACTCCGCCCATCGAGAGTCAAGCAGGCCCGCGCGATGTATGCACTCAGCAGTCGCCGCAACTGAAAGGCACAATTCCAAGCAAAAAGTTGTGGCACTTTCCTACCCTCACGCAGGCTGAAGTTGCTGCCTATCAGCAGCGCATCAACCAGATTACCAATCGCTGCTCGCCGTCGGGATGGTTTCATTCGCTCGAACTGGGGAACGGTCTCTTCACGCCGGGGCAGATCAGGCCAGAGGTGTTACGCCGCCAACTCGAATGCCTGCACTTTCCGGAAGACCTGACAGGCCAGTCGTTCATTGACTTGGGCTCTTGGGACGGCTTCTATGCATTCGAGGCAGAGCAGCGGGGCGCCGCGCGGGTGCTCGCCACAGACTGGTTTTGTTGGCGTGGTGCTGGATGGGGCAACAAAGAGGGGTTTTTGCTGGCCCGTGAAATCCTTGGCTCCAAGGTGGAGGACATGGATATCGATATCATGGACGTCTGTCCAGAGCGCATTGGCCTTTTCGATGTGGTTTTCTTTAGCGGGATGCTCTATCACATGCGCGATCCGATCAAGGCGATTCAGAACGCGGCATCAGTGTGCAAAAGGTATCTGATCTTGGAAACCGCAGTGGGCATGGAGCAGCTCGGGGACCCGGTGATGCTTTACCTGCCGCGTGTTCTCGGGAATGATCAGTCGAACTACTGGCGGCCGAACCCATCCCTGGTCAACCTCTGGCTCCAAGAGTTGGGGTTCAAAACAATCGAGCACCGCGTTTATTCTGAGCGCGGATTCTTCAACGCAGTGCGCTGATTGTCCACGTTGACTTGCTGGCCTTCAACGACGCTTGATAGCGGTACAGCTCGTCCTGATCGCGGAGATTCAGCCGCTCCTCTTTGAATCTAATGACAGCCCTCTATAGGAAGGGCTTATCCACCTATTTCCATGCGTGAAACGCCATGGGGAAGGGCTTGGGTGCGACGGTGGCTAGTTCGTCAATCAGGGCCGAAACAGCTTCGACGCGTTTGAATCCTACGTCTGCCAACATTGCATGAACACATGCTGGATTAAGTCCCCACCAGTTGGTTGCAGCACCCCCAACTCAGTTTTAGGATAAAAAGCAGCAGCGGGACGATCGAAGCTTACCATATCCACCCAGGTGCTCAGTATTAGCATCTCCTTAGTGACTGATGACACCTTCTCTAGAGCCAGGAGTGGATGACGAAGATGATAGAGCACACCAAGGAGGAACACGACCTCGAATACCCCAACCTTTTCGGGGCCGATGTCCATAACGTCAATGTTCATATCCTCTACACTGGATTTCAACGCTTTTCGGGCAAGTTCAAAACAGGCCTTCGAGCCCCAACCTTGACCGTTCCAACAGAACGAGTCCGTGGCCAGCACGCGCGCTGCCCCATCTCTCGGCCTCAAATGAGAAAAGGCCATCCCAAGCTCCGATATCGAGCACCGTTTTTCCGCTTAAATCTGCCGGTATTTTGTTAAACTCAATCTTGGCCTGGCCATCTATGTCCTTCGCAGGAGTAATGATCCCGTTGCCCAAGTCTATCCTGTGGAACCATGGCAACGCGCAAACCTCTTTTCGCAGCAATTCGATGTCCATCTCCTAGTCTCCTTGGGTCGGGTTCGCCGCACTCCGCGACGGAATCCGGTTCACACGAGCCTTTTAGGAGTTTCAAAAACGTTTTATCTCTCTCCCATCCTTAATGGGATTCAGCACGGGGGCTAGAGCGAATCAATATCGGTGGCGCATTCCTAACAGTCTGTGACTTTGTGGAACTGCCCATTTTGTCCGTCTTAAGAAGTTGAACGCCAAACATGCTACTACTAATAAATTAAGCGTTGAAGGCCGCTAGAGTGCAAGTAGCTTGTGGTAGTGTTGAATTGCTTCGTCCGCTTTTCCCAAGAACGCGAGGGAGCCGTGATCTAGCACGCAAGCCCTGTCACAAACATCTCTTACAGCTTCTGCGCTGTGCGAAACGAATATGATGGTTTTGCTTTTTGCTTGAAACCTATCAATCTGATCCATGCATTTCTGTTGGAAGGCTTCATCGCCCACCGCTAAAACCTCATCAACAAGAAGCACGTCAGGATTCAAGTTCACCGCTAATGCGAAACCCAGTCTAGCGTGCATACCTGACGAATAGTTTTTGAGGGGAGTTTCCATAAATGCCTCTAACTCAGAAAACTCAACAATCGCCCCATAGATAGCCTCAATCTCTTTTCGATCGAGCCCATGAATCGATGCGCTCAAGAAAATATTCTCTTTTCCGGTCAGTTCGGGGTGAAAACCCACTCCTAGCTCAATCATGGCCCCCATCCTGGCCCCATTGGGAATCTGGACTTTCCCACTGGTGGGCTGATAGACACCGGCAATGATTTTCAGCAGAGTGCTTTTGCCCGACCCGTTTCTTCCAACGAGACCGAGAGCCTCGCCCGGAAAAACGTTGAAGGTCACTCCCTTGAGGGCCCAAAGAGTCTCTCGGTGCTCGCGGTACCTTTTGTGAAAAATGCCAATCACCTTGGATTTTAAAGAGTCAGCCTTGTTGTGTTTTATAGTGAAGGCCTTCGATACGTTGATAACCTGGATTTCCCCTGACAAGATGTCATACCTCTTCAGCGAAACGAACCTTACAGATCAGAAATAGCGAATAGCCCAAAACAAGCGATAGAAACGTCAACATGAGAAGCACGAGCAGCCGGTCAAGGGAAAGAAAGACATTGTGGTAGAGGGCTTCTTGATAGGCGAGAATGAAATATGAAAGTGGATTCATGTAAAGAACGGATCTGAGCGAATCAGGGACAGATTGCACATCGTATATAATCGGAGTTAACCAAAAGAGCAGCATCAAAAGGATCTCGGTAAAATGCCGAACGTCTCGGTAAAAAACGGTGGCTGTGGAGACGATAAAGCACATACCCACTGTAAAAAGAATGTGCAATGCTAGAATAGCAATGAAGCTGGTCCATGACCAGGTGATCGATACTTTAAAGAAAAGAAGCGCCATTGGGAAAAAAATAATGAGAGCTAATAAATACTGAGCTAAATTAAAAAGCACGGTAGCGATGGGGAAAACCTCCACAGGAAGAGAAACTTTCCTAATTAAGTTACCATTATCGAGGATTGAGCCCGTAGACATCATGAGCGATTGGGCAAAGAAATTCCACGGTAAAATCCCGACCATAAGAAAATAGGCGAAATTAGGAGGACCCTCGCTGAACAAATGGCCAAAGACGAAACTGTAGACCAAAATCAACAGCAAGGGGTTGGCTAGTGACCAAAGAAACCCTAATACGGAATCCCGGTATTTGAGCTTTAAGTCCTTCAAAACCAAGTTTCGAATCAACTCACGGTAGCGGAAAACAGAAAACATTTCTGGTCACTCCGGTGCTGGCGGCAATATCTCAGCCTACCGTGACAGCCCCGTTTAAAGTTCAAACACTAACTACCGACGCACTTTTAGGATAAAACCACAAAAGATTACAGGGACCCAACGGCTTGCGCAAGAGCTGGGTAGAATTATTGAATAAGCATGATAAGTTAACATGTGGGGGAAGAAGGGTGCCATAGCTTTGGCACATTGTCTCATTTAACAAATTCGGTGCATCTTGTCATCTCATTGTGGAACCGCAGCTCTTGGCTTGTATTTTCGATTGAACGAAACTAACAATTACTCCGGCGCGATGGGGTCAACATCATGGCGATAAAACTCAGCATCATTATTCCCACAAGGAACCGTGCCCGGATGGTTCAAACTCTACTAAACAGCATCAGAGACCTGGTGGGACTGGACAAATTTGAGCCGCAAATCATCGTTGGCGACAATAATTCCCAAGATGAGACGTGGAAACTTCTGCACATCGTGGCGAAGAGCTTTTCACCTCCGCTGACGCTTCTAAAGGTTCAAACTCCTGGCAAATCAGCGGTCATGAACGAAGCCTCACGGGCAGCGCAGGGCGATGTGCTGGCTTTTCTGGATGATGACGTCGTTGTTCAACCAAATTGGCTCGGCGCGGTGCAGCAATTCTTTCAAGAAAAAGAATACCAGGCCGCTCAGGGTGTCATCCGGATCCGACCTTCACGCACCGAAAACCTCGAAATTCATACGCTGATCAATCGCTATAGGACTATCCCAAATATCGATTTCGGGCCTGATATTAAACATTCCCATTCTCTCAATGGGGCAAACTTCGCGGTTTCGCGCTTGGCGCTGAGCAGAGTCGGACCGTTTGACGAACGGCTCGGGCCAGGGGCTTCGGGCACTTCCGAAGATGTAGACTTTGCCCGCCGCCTACGCCGCGAAGGGTTTCGGATTGGTTATATGAGGGAAGCGGTGGTCTATCATAGCGTAGACCCGATTAGGTTGACGGAAGATTACTTTAGAACTCACCATAAGCGACAAGGACAAAGCCGTGTACTCATGAATGATAGGGGAATCGGGCGCATCGTTTTTGATCTCGGGCGCGCCACTGCTCAGTTTGCCTTTTATTCACTAGGCAAGAGTGAAAGAGACAGATACCGCAGCAAAGGCCGTATGTATCACTACCTCGGAATGCTCGAGACCAAGCTAAAGAATCGCAATGGCGTGTGACACGGTCACATGTGGCGGCGGCGATGCCGCTCTAGAGCGTACTTTTCCTTTGTGTGCCCAACCCGAGCAAATTAAAATTGAAGCTAAAACTGGTCTGCGCCGGGTTGACAGTCTGGTTTACGGCAAGGGTCAAACTCCAACAATCACAGGGCGAGAGCACTTTGACCGCGCCCCGAACTCCGATAAGTTTGTTGCTGCTAATGCTATAGGTTGAATTCAGACTCGTGAGAATATTATCCGTGACGTGATAAAACACGCCGGTGACAAGGTCGCCGAGAATACTTTTGGGATTGGGCGCGAAGGGACAGCGCGGATCGGTTGGATTTCTCGCACAGTACTCCGTCGATGGTGTCATGTTGAGGCAATCGGGCGTGATGCATCCGGGTAGCACCTGATTCAAGTTGATATTTGCGTTCGAGGCCAGAAAACCATTCGGTCCATTCACCAAGTAACGGTAACTAATGTAAAAATTATTCGGTCTCAAGAAGTCCGGATCCAATGCCCGCCTTGTAATCGGACGAGGATCCGTGAACGCCAGAGTCGCCCGACCCTGGGTGATCTCCCATGACCCTGGGTTTACCCCGCCGTCGAAGACAAAATTTAGGAAATTTGTGGGGGTAAGTCGGAGATTCATATCGAGATCCGTCAGGCTGTCGCGAAAAGAACTGCCTTTTCGCTCCGCGACTACATTGTAACCAAGTGCCAGCCGCAGCGATGCTAACTCCTGGACATTAGCAACGAACGGGTTCAGCGATTCGCCCTCTTGATCAGCGGAGGGACTGGGTGCTGCGCCACCCGACCTTCTCCATATCCGGTTGCCCACGGCAAACGTCACAACATTTCTGCGCCGTACCCGGTCGATGTCGTCCATGATAGGAATTTTATCCTGGTTAACCCCGGGAACGAAGAAATAGCTCAATTCCGGCTCAAGGACGTGCCTGATTGCGCCGCCACCCGGGCCATTCCAAGAAAAGACGCGGCTCAAGGTGGTGCCGATATTGCCGCGAATTTCTACCAGCTCGCGGGAAACGCCTCGATCCCCAGGATTGACCGGTGAGTATAGGTAATAAGCCGTCTCGCGGGGGGCGACGCTCACCGACCCAAACAGATAGGAGGCAAGCCTAAAGGGGAGTACCACTTCCGGTCTCAGATCGAGACGAAGCCCGTCGCCGCATTGTCCGGTCGTGCCCCCACTCCCCGGACAATCCTGCCTGCGGAGATAACTTACGCTTTGCGCTCGCCAGCGAAACTCCAGTGGAAATCCGCTAAGAAAGCGGCGGCCCCAAAAAGAGACCTCTGGTGTCCTTTGTAACGTTGTCTTGGCGGGCTGGATGAAATCCTGGTAGAGCCTCCAGTCCCCGTTGAAATAGGTATCCCCCTCCCAATTTCTAAACACGCCGAACTCAGACCGGCCAAAACGGCTTGATCGAATTGTTCGTTCCCTTGTTGGGGGTAGATCGAAGCGGTCCACCAACTCGCGCGTAAACAGAGGGTCGCTGTAGGCACCGAAGTCGCTGTAGGTAAGCCAGTCGGTCTCTGTCGCGTAGCGATGGGTCCCGACGACGCCCCAACGATGTAACGGAATGTGCGGATCGGCAATCGTCGTGTCCACAATGTCCGCATCTGCGTTCTTGCGAAACAGCTCGTTGAAAAAGGATGGCTGGAACTGAAAATCGGACTGCTGGTTAAACTTCGTCCGAAATTCCCCAAGCACGCCCAATCGGGTTTTAGTCTCAACGTCGAAGGAGAAGGTAGCATCCGTGCTCTTCGATATCGCCCAGAAAAAGGGTTGCAGGTATCGAAATCCGTCTTGGCCCGACTGACCGACTTCCGGGAATAGAAATCCGGTTTGTCGTTCGGTTTGCAGCGGGATAATACCGTAAGGTATGTACAAAACCGGGATATCATAAACGTAGAAGTAGCCGTGTCTTATGATTCCTGTGCCCTCAAGCGTAAGGTCGACTTCGTCAGCCGAGATTCGCCAATGCGACCGACCGGTTTCACACACGCAGGTTGTGAAGAATCCTTGATCGATATGATACGTTTGGCCAACAAATTTTTGCAACCTTTCGCCGGAGATACTGACGTGGCCCTGTTCGAGAAACAGATCGCCCTTCTGAACTTCACCGGTTTCGTTTTGCAAGTTGAACTGCATCGACTCGGCGGATTTGACCTTCCAACTAGGATCGTCAAGTGAAACGTTCCCTTTCGCTTCCATGTCATTTGTTTCACGGTTGATCCGAACCTCGTCGGCTTTGAGTGTCATCACCTCGCGCTTGATCTGGACATTCCCCTTAGCCTCAACCTGCGTTCCGCCATCCTCAAAAGACAGGCTGTCGGCGGTTACGTCAATCTTCTGAGCGTCCGATTTTGATTCGGGAGCGACCTGTCCCCACGAAGGAACAACGCAAGAAATCACAACGATGGCCAATACCGCTGAGATGCCGAAAGCTTTTCTTAAATGCATCGTTGTCTAGACTGGGGAATGAGGATTATTTCTTTTCTGGGCGGATTTTGCCGCAGCGATTTCTTGGACTATCGGTCGAATCTCACCTATAAGATAAAGCGACCCCGCAATAAGAATAATGTCATTGGAGTCTGCACCATCGAGAACATAGTCGAGCGCTAATCGGGCATTTCCTATCGCTCGATGCGCAATGCTTCCGCCTAATTTCGAGGCCAAATAAAAAGGATCCGCACAGCGTTCCATGTTGACCCGGGTCAAGACGATTTCATCCACCACCTCGGAAAGGCTCTCTAACATGAGACGCCAGTCCTTATCCTCCATGGAAGCGAATAACAGTTTGACCCTGCGCCCTTCGCGAAAATTTTCCAGCTCCTCGATCAGCGCTTTAACACCCTCCCCGTTGTGCGCACCGTCCAGAACAATCGCGGGATGATCTTGAACGATTTCAAACCGTCCGGGCCAGCGGACCGTTCTCAATCCCTCTCGCAAGACCGCCTCCAGCACCGGGAAATCCCGCTCGGCAATTTCTAGCCCAGCCAGCGCAAGCGCAGCATTCCTTTTTTGATGCCTACCGCGGAGCGCGACAACAAGATCAATCAAATGCCATTTTAAACCTCTATAATCGAAATGCCCATTATTTTTCAAGGAAAAAGTAAAATCACGGCTGAGAAAGTAAGAAGGAGCCTCGTGCTCATCGGCAATAGTCTTTAACAGGGCTTCGACGTCTGTCGGTAATGCGCCACAGACCACGGGAATACCCTGCTTTATGATTCCCCCCTTTTCCCGGGCAATAGAAAGCAGGTCAGATCCGAGGTAAGCCTCGTGGTCTTTGGAAATCGTCGAGATCAACGACACCACAGGCCGCACCAGATTTGTTGCATCCAATCGGCCGCCTAGACCAACTTCAACCACCGCAACATCGATCTTTCGGCGGGCAAAGTGAATAAAGGCCATGACTGTGACGAATTCGAAGAAGGTCAGCATCACACCAGCGGCTGCCGTCCGATCCCAGATCTCGCGCGCCAAGGCAACGACTTCAATTGGGGCAATCTCTTCGTCTCCCACACGTATGCGTTCCGTGAAAGATACGAGATGGGGCGAGGTATAAAGAGCCGCGTGATAACCGGATTGAGACAAGATGCGATGCAACATAGCCGCGGTAGAACCCTTACCGTTGGTTCCGGCGATATGAAACGAGGGAAACTGTTTTTCAGGATGGTCAAAGAGGGATAGTGCGTGGTTCATGCGATCTAAACGCAGATCGATTACCCCGCCGCGCAGATTATAGATGGTGTTAAGGGTTTCTGAATAAGTATCCATGGGGATAAGTTGAAGAACCCGCATCTGGCTCATGGGCGGCGCGACCCATGAGAAGCTCACCTAGGTTTTAAGATTTCTTAATAACTTGCTTCATCGCCCGCTTGAGGTCGGCCACGAAGGCGCCGGCGCGTCGGGCCTTCGCCGCGCGTCCCTTTGCTTTTTCGATTCTTTCGACTAATGCGCTGCCGACCACCGCGGCGTCCGCAAAGCCGGCGATCCAGGCAGCCTGCTTGGGAGTCGAGATTCCAAAACCGACTCCGACGGGCAGCGATGTAGCCTGACGTATTCGCGTGACTTGCGAGCGTAGCCGGTTATCGAGTGCTTGGCGCGCCCCGGTGACACCGGTCACGGAAACGTAATAGATGAACCCTCGACCTCTTCCAGCCACAAGCCGCACCCGATCCGGTCCGCTGGTAGGGGATAGCAGAAAAATAAGATCGAGTCCCTTGGCGTCGGTCCAGCGCTTGAGCTCGGCACTCTCTTCTGGCGGCAGATCGACGCAGAGTATTCCATCGGCGCCGGCACGAGCCGCCCCACGACAAAAGTTTTCCAGACCGTAGTGAAAAATCGGATTGAAGTAACCGAAAAGGACGATGGGAACTTCCGACGTACGGCGAAAACTGCGCACCAACTGAAAGATTCGCGGTACTGAAAGCCCATTTCTTAAGGCGCGTTCTGACGATCGCTGAATCGTCGGCCCGTCCGCCGTAGGATCGGAGAAGGGAATTCCCAGTTCGATACAGTCTGCACCGCCCTTTTCCACGGCCTGAAGGATCTTGAGCGTGGTCGCAAGATTGGGATCTCCAGCGGTCACAAAGGGAATCAGCGCTGCCTCCCCTCTCCGTTTCAGCTCGGCAAATTTCTTTTTGATACTGCCCATGATTCGACCTAGCAACACAAACGAACAGTACAAGGTTCAAAGTAGAGAACAATCCTGAAACTTTGAACTAACTTTTAGAGTGTCACTCCGAGATAATCCCCGACTGTAGTCATATCCTTATCTCCCCTTCCGGAGAGACCGACGATGACAATCTGGTGTTTGCCTAAACGGGGCGCGAGGCGCATGACAGCCGCAATCGCGTGGGCGCTCTCCAATGCCGGGATGATACCCTCCACCTCCGCCAGGAATTTGATCGCCTCAATAGCTTCCCTGTCGGTTGCTGAAGCAAACTCTACTCTACCGCGATCGCGTAGGTAGCTAAGCTCCGGTCCCACACCGGGATAATCTAGGCCAGCGGCAATCGAATGCGTCTCACGGATCTGTCCTCTCTCATCCTGCAGGACGTAACTCTTACTACCGTGGAGCACACCGATCTCCCCGCCAAGGATAGACGCAGCATGTCGGCCTGTGCGTAAACCTCTTCCGGCTGCTTCGACCCCGAGCATTTTTACCTTGGAGTCGCGGACAAAGGGATAAAAAAGCCCTATGGAATTGCTGCCGCCGCCAACACAAGCGACCAGGTGATCGGGTAATCGCCCTTCAAGCCTTAGAATTTGCTTGCGTGCCTCTTCTCCGATCACCGATTGAAAGTCGCGAACCATCATCGGATAAGGATGCGGACCGGCCACCGAACCAATCAAATAATACGTATTTCGCACGTAGGTGACCCAATCCCTCAGGGCCTCATTCATTGCGTCTTTTAAGGTCTGGCTGCCTGCTTCGACGACCCTCACCTTCGCGCCAAGCAGTTTCATGCGAAATACGTTCAACGATTGCCGCGCGACATCTTCCTTCCCCATGAAGATTTCACACTCCAGACCAAATCGCGCAGCCACCGTCGCCGTCGCGACTCCATGCTGCCCTGCTCCCGTTTCCGCGATAATTCTCTTCTTACCCATTCTGAGAGCTAGGAGGATTTGGCCCAGGGTGTTGTTGATCTTGTGTGCGCCGGTGTGACAGAGGTCCTCGCGCTTGAGGTAAATTTTCGCGCCGCCGAGCTTCTCGGTCAGACGCTCGGCGAAATAGAGGGGCGTTGCTCTTCCGGCATATTGACGTAAAGAGAGCTGAAACTCTTTACGAAAGCGCGGATCACGACGGGCCTGCGTATAGGCCCTGTCTAGCTCAGTGAGCGCAGGCATGAGAGTCTCCGCCACATACCGGCCGCCATAGGGACCGAAATGACCGCGCCGATCAGGCACCTTTGGCAGCAAGAATGAATTCCTTAAGCTTTGCATGATCCTTAATACCCGGACGCGTTTCCACACCGCTGCAGACATCGACACCGTAGGGATGGATCCGTCGAATGGCCTCACCGACGTTTTCGATGCTCAGACCACCCGACAAAATCAATTTCTCGGTATTGAGTCCGTCGAGCCATTCCCAGGAAAATCCGGCACCCGATCCGCCATATCCCGCCGACCACGAATCCAACAAATAAAAATCCGCCTGAAATTGCTCCATGCCTTCTAGAGATTTTTTTTCTTTCACTCGAAACGCCTTAATGACTTGCATCGACCAGCCTCGGCAATACTCCTGGCTCTCTTCACCGTGGAACTGTAGAGCGCTATACGCTTGTCTTCCGTCGGCGAGCTCTCCCTGTGCGATAATTTCGCGTACCCTCTCCGTCGGCTCGTTGACAAAGACCGCAATGTTACAAGACCCCTCGGGCAACTGTCGTAGGATCGCCCGGGCCTCTTCCGGCGCGAGACACCGGGGACTCGGCGGATAGAAGTTAAATCCCAGAGCGTCGGCACCAAATTCGAGCGCCTTCTCAGCGTCCGCCAGATTCGTGATGCCGCAGACTTTAACCTTAGTCATGGAGGTGAGTTTCAACCGAAGATTTGGCGCTACAGCTCCAATAGCTGGCGAAGTTTTTTTCCAGGCTGAGCCGCACGCATGAGCGATTCACCGACCAAGAAGACGTGTATGCCCAACTTTTCCACACGCCGGATCTGCTCCACACTATCGATGCCGCTCTCACACACCGCCGGAAGGCCGACGGGCACGAGTGGTGCTAGTTTCTCTGTCGTGGCTAAATTCACCTCGAAAGTCTTAAGGTCTCGGTTATTGATACCTACCAACTGCGCTCCCGCCTGCACCGCTGCTTTGAGTTCCTCTTCGGTGTGGACTTCAACCAATGCGTCCAATGACAGAGCCCTGGTGTGCTCACACAATTCCTTGAGCAAACCCGGATCGAGCAACGCAGAGATAAACAAAACCGCATCGGCACCGTAGCTTCGCGCTTCGATCACCTGGTAAGGATCGATGATGAAGTCCTTACGCAGCAAAGGTAGATTGACCGCCGTCCGAATCTGCTCAAGGTATAAAAGGCTGCCTCGGAAAAATCGCTCCTCCGTGAGGACCGAGATAGCACTTGCTCCGTGGTTAGCATAATCCTTAGCAATCGTTACAGGATCGCAAGTTTCCCGAATTAATCCTTTGGAAGGCGAAGCTCGCTTTATTTCTGCAATGATCCGACGTGTATCCCCCGCTAAACTCTTGGCAAATCCGCGCGTGGGCGATTGAAACAGCGGACGCTGACGCAGAGCCGAAGCCGGCATCTCCCGTCGCCGTTGCTCCAATTGACTCCTAACATGCTCAACGATCGTGGCGAGAAATTCAGCCATGGAAACTTATGCAGCGGTCGTCATCTGCACCAACCCCTCCAGTTTCTGCTGTGCCTTACCAGAATCAATCGACTCCGCTGCCAACCGCATGCCCTCGGCGATGGAAGCGGCGTTGCTGCTGACATAGAGAGCCGCGCCGCTATTGAGCAGCACGACGTCCCGTGCCGCCCCTTTCTTCCCTTCCAACACCGCGCGCACTACGACGGCACTTTCTTCGGGGCTGCCGCCACGGAGATCCTCTAGGCGACATTTTCTAAGTCCCAGTGCTTCGGGCTCGATGACGTACTCTTTAACCTGTCCATCGCAAAGCTCGGCGACTTTGGTTGGACCACATAGGGAGATTTCATCCAACCCCTCAACACCATGAACGACCATGGCCCGAGCGCTACCGAGGTTCTTTAAAACGTGTGCGATGGTCCCGACCAAGTCGCCGCTGTACAGACCCAATAACTGATGCGTCGCCATCGCAGGATTCGTCAAGGGCCCAAGCAAATTAAAGATCGTACGAATACCGATATCCCGCCGCGGCTGCACGGCATATTTCATGGCTTCGTGAAGCAACGGCGCAAACAGGAAGCCGATGCCTACCTTGTCGACGCAGGCCTCCACGCGTTCCTTGGGTGCATCCACCTTAACCCCTAAAGCTCCCAACACATCGGCGCTTCCCGATTGGCTCGATACCGAGCGGTTACCATGCTTGGCAACACGGACCCCAGCTCCAGCCACCACAAAGGCGCAGGTGGTGGAGATGTTAAAAGTACCTTTCTGGTCCCCCCCGGTGCCGCAAGTGTCCAGGACGGTTTTAGATTGGACGTTGACGCGATGAGCCTTCTCGCGCATCACGCGTGCCGCTCCAGTGATTTCTTCAACCGTTTCCCCTTTCATTCTGAGCGCAGTGAGAAAAGACGCCACCTGTAAAGGCGTTGCGTCCCCGGTCATGATCTCGTTCATTACCGTGATCGTTTCGTCTTCAGAGAGATTGACTCGCTTGACTAGCTTCTCGATTGCTTGTCGAATATTCATCCTGGCCGTAACCTTACTGACGGGTGGCAAAGGCGCTGGGAAAGTTCTCCTTAGATTTCAGTAGATCCGCTATCCTTTCCGCCTCCTCGCGGGTACGGAACTCGCCCACACGGACGCGGTACCAGACTCTTCCCTTGTTTCGCGCTTCCGTCAAATAGGCGTTGTAGCCCTTATTCTTAAGCCTATCAACTGAGACCTTACCCGATTTCTCATCGGGAAAAGCATTGACCTGCACGTACCATACTTTGCCGGATTCTTCGGCCGTATTTGACAGTTGAGCGGCCTTGAACTTTTCTGCGGGGGGCTTCTCCTCGGTTCTCAACGACACGGGAGCGGAAACTTCCCGTCCCTTGGCTTTGACTTCTCTTCTTTCCGACTTGATCTGCTTCTCCGCTTGTGTCGGCTCGCTGACCTTTTCCTCCGATGAGGATCCGCCGTTGGACGATTTGGCGAGTGTGTCGTAAAACGTCAGCTCTTCTTTTGCTTGACTCGAAGGTCCTGCACCGCTTCCTTGCACCGAAGGATTTACTGGAATTTTGATCAGGGGTTCCTCTGGCCGAGCCATTTTTCGTTCCTCGATCCCCCTACCGACCACAATGCCCAGGAAAAAAATAACTAGTGAAGCCAGCGCAAAGGCCCCGCCGAGCAACACCAACTGCCCACGGCTAAAGTAGAAGCGCTTGTCTCGGTCTCTTCTATTCTCAGCCATCGCAATGCTCTAAGATTAACAGCTACCTCAGGAATTCAGCAGATTTTCCTCTGAACGTGACGCCATTTTCATCGGCGCTTCAACCCCCAAGATTTCTAACCCTTGGCGAATAGTGGTTTGAACGTTGTGCACCAGAGATAAGCGCGCGTGACTTAATTCTAGATCATCGGAAATCACCCGAAATCGATTGTAATAGCGATGGAACTCGCCGGCCAATTCAAGCAGATAGAAGACCAATCGGTGGGGTTCAAGCTCGCGTACGCTGTCTTCCAAGACATCATTGAGCTGAACCATTTGCCGAATCAGCTCCAATTCCTCTGCTAGCCTCAACCGCTCCAGCGCAACCGGGTGATCGCCCCGAACGCCACCGTATGATAGGCCGCTCCTGCGGGCCTGCTCAAAAATGCTGGCAACACGCGCGTGAGCATACTGCACATAAAAAACCGGATTATCGCTTGACTGCCGCTTCGCCAGGTCCAAATCGAAATCGAGATGGCTATCGGCTTTGCGCATCAAGAAGAAAAAACGCGCCGCGTCGCGCCCGACTTCCTGCAAAACCTCTTCGAGAGATACGAACTCGCCGGTTCGTTTGCCCATGCGGACCGGCTCGCCGCCGCGCGTGAGCTGCACCATCTGAACCAAAACGACTTGCAAGATGCTCGGCTCGTAGCCCAGTCCCTGCATCGCCGCTTTCAAGCGCGGCACATAGCCGTGATGATCCGCACCCCAGACATCGATAAGCCTATTGAATTTCCGCTTGAACTTGTTTCGGTGATAAGCGATGTCGCTGGCGAAATAGGTAAGCTCGCCGTCGCTTTTGATTACGGTGCGGTCCTTGTCGTCACCGAACTCCGTTGACCTGAACCATTGGGCATCGTCTTGTGCATAGATCAAGTCCCGCGAACGCAAAAGTTCGATCGTTTCGATGACTTCATTTCTATCGCGCAAGGCCTTTTCGCTGAAAAACGAATCGAAATGGATGCCGAACTCACTAAGCTGATTTTTTATCGTTTGCAGCAACGCATCGCCCCCGTACCGGGTAAAGAATTCTACGGCGGCGTCCTCCGATAGCGCAGTATATTTGGAGCCGTTCTCAGTCTTCACTGTTGCGGCAAGCTCCTTCACGTAATCGCCCGGATATCCGTCCGCAGGAAATTCGGATGGCACGCCCAACAACTCTTGATAACGCGCATACAACGATCGGCCCAGATTCTCCATCTGTTTGCCCGCGTCATTGACGTAGTATTCGCTCTCGACATCGAAACCGACGGCCTTGTGCAGTCGCGCCAACACGTCCCCTATGACAGCCACACGCCCATGCCCGACATGAAGGGGACCGGTCGGGTTGACACTAGCGAACTCGACTTGCACCTTGCGGCCTCGACCGATATCGGGAGTGCCGTTCTTCCCCTCGGCAAGTTCCCTCACTCGTTGATAATAGAATTGCGATGAAAAGGTAAAGTTCAAAAAGCCCGGGCCGGCGACCTCCTTACGGGCGAGCAAACCGTGGGGATCCTCGATATTCTTGAGGATCATCTCGGCAATAATCCTCGGCGGCTTTTTGGCCTTTTGCGCCCATAGCATCGCCATGTTGGTTGTAAGGTCGCCAAACTCCCGCTGTTTGGGCGGCTCAAGAAGCAAAGGGGGGAGATCTGTTGAATTCAGCTCTCCCCCCTTTGCCGTTTTCTCGATGGCTTGGGTTAAAAGCTCCCTAAGGTGACTTCGCATTTCTAATTTGCTTTGTTCTGAGGGTCTTAAGAATTGTGCCCCACCAGTAGCCAAGTACCTCTTTCATACAATTTCTGGGGCAAAACTTGTTTGTAGCACAGGTGATTAGGTATTTATAATGGCTTTCCACGTATGAAGCAAGCGGCCGACGGAGCTAGTGCCGAGTCGCAGGAAACGATTCTTGGGCGTCAATTTTGTTGTTTGTCGAGCGCGCTAGTTCAAATCCCTCTCACATAGGATCCTTTGAAAGCCGCCCGCCGGGAGCATGTTCAAGCCTATCCTCAATCTCCCCTATATAGGCGGCAAGCGTATTTCCGGACTGCTCGACCACCGAGCGCAGCTCGCGTTCAAGCGCTTCCATCTTCGCCAACACGGCCACCTTTGATTCCTCGTTTTTTCCCCCGAGCCCTCCCAGCTCCTTCTCCAGAAATAAGCGCAGTTGACTGAACCGGGAAGCTTCCGCTTGGTCGGCGAGTTCCCGCTGCGCTTGCAGTTCGCGCGCATTGCGCCGGTTTTCCACGAGAATAGACGACTGCAAATAGACCACGTACAGCAGAAACAACAAAGTGAGTAGACCCAAGACGACGAGCAGAATAAACCCGAGCGGCGCCTCTACGGTGGCGAAGATCACTGACAACGTTGTCGGTGCCATGAACGCCTTCCAGTTGATGGCGGCGAAAATGGCCACAGCCCCAAGTACGATCAGGATAAATAATGTGCGCAAGTACATACAAAGCTCCCTTCATGGACCGGCTTCGTTAAGGTCTGCTGGCTCCAACGCTCCATGTGTTTGTTACCGTTTCTTGCATAGCGACGACGATTTGAATCAAAAACGATTGGACGGTCTCCTGTTTTCGTTGCTTACTGGCACCAAGGACTGCGCAACGTTGCTCCTTAGTGAGTTCTCGAAAGCGCTCCCTTACTAGTCCGGCAAGATCTCTTCATGGAGAGACCCATACCAGTCATACCCAATCGGATACTGCTTTGGACGCCAGCATGAAAGATAACAGGAAAGCGTGAGATCGTTTTGGGGGAAACAATTTTCCCCTACTCTTCAGTGGTCTTTTTTTTGTCCGGTGATCAAATCAAACACGTTGCAAGCAATGCCGGTAGCCTCATATCCGTCAAGGCCGGTGGCCTGGGCGATCGAAAACATCTGGTAGGCCAGGGCGGTGAAAGGAACCGGCACCTCCATCTCGCGAGCCATGTCTAGCCCGAAGCCGACATCTTTGGGCATCCACGATTTGCGAGGTTTGTATTTACGACTCACAACAATCGCGCAGATGCGGTCGATAGCTTCCGAACATTGCTGGGAATTCTGCAAGACCGCGTAAAAAGCTTCTTCCGTCACGCCACCCTTTTTGAGCCAGGAGAAAATCTCGGCGAGACCCAAGTGTTGAATCGCTGCGAACATCGCCATGGCGTTTTTCACCAACTTGGCGTTGCCGAGTTCGCCGACATGGAGAATCTTTTTCCCCATAGCCTTGAACACCGGCTGATGTTGATCAAACAATTCTTTCGATCCCGAAATCCACAGCGACAGCGTTCCCGCTGCCGCTGCTTCTTCGACACCGCCGGCAGAGCCGTCGAGAACAGTCCACCCTTTTTTTCCCAGCTCAGCATCTACCCCGACGATCGTTTTCTTGTCGATACTGCTGAAATCGACCCACAATTTGGCGCCGCTGGCCGCTTCATACAATCCGTCGGCACCCAGTCCAACCGTGCGAACGGCCTCGTTGTACGGTAGCATCGAAAGTACCATTTCGCATGACTCCGCAACCGATCGAGGCGATTCCTTGAACACAGCCCCCTGATTCTCCAAGGCACGGGTTTGCTCCCGTCGCAAGTCATTAACGACTAGGCTGTAACCCGCTTTGATCAAGTTTGCCGCCATCCCGCTACCCATGCCGCCAGTGCCGATAAATCCCAACGTTTTCATAAATCCTCCCGCGGGCGATTCTGTCACTCAATCTACGATACGCACGCCCTCCGGCCAGAGTACCAAAATGACTGTATCGCCAACGGCTCGGGGTGTATGCACCGATTCCCGATCCAAAAAAACAACATCGCCTTCCACATACTCCCCGGTCTCATCGGTGATCTTGCCTCTAAGGACGAGATAAAACTCGCCACCAATGTGTTCATGCTTTAAAAATGCGTCCGAACTGGCGGTGGCGGCAATACGATAAAGAATCAACTCCCGTTTCCCTTCACGCGCCAATCGCGACATGGAAAGACCATTGTCAAAGTCTCGCCACTGCAGCTGATCCAAAGCACCGACGTTCAAGTCAATCCGTAAAATATCGTTGAGCGATCGACGTAGTAACCCCATCGTCTTCCTTTCCCTCGTGCCTCATATCATGACCGTCTACTGAACAAAAGCCATTGCGGCATCATCATTGACGCGGGATTTGGGCGCGCGCCAAAAAACGCGGCCGTGCAATAAAAAAGCCGGAGGCTAGGTGGAACAAACAACCACCCGGTTCCGGCTTTGCTCGGCTGATATAAGGGATGACTCTACTACGCGGTCGGTACGTTTTTCCCTTGGGTACCGGTCTCTTTAGACGATGCCGTTCTTCTACTTCCTCTTCTCCTTCTCCCTGTCGGGGCTTCGACTGCATTCTCCGTACCGGCAACTAATTCTATCACCGAAATTGGTGCTGAATCTCCACGCCGCCAACCGATTTTGACGATCCGCGTATAACCGCCAGGACGATCCTTGAAACGTGGCGCGAGAGTGTCGAACAGCTTGCGCACGATGGCTTTGTCGTGAACGATGCCCAGAACTTGCCGTCTGTCATGCAAGCTGCCTCGCTTGCCCAACGTAATGACACGATCAGCCCACCGCCTCACCTCTTTGGCTTTCGGGTCCGTGGTTTGAATCCTCTCATCGCGTAGCAAGCAAGTAATGAGATTGCGCATTAAAGCCCACCGGTGACTCGGAGTTCGGCTCAGTTTTCTACCCGACTTGAGATGACGCATAGTTTATGCCGTTTCCTTCTCACTGGCGCGCCGGCGGCTTTCGATCTCTTCCCGGGACGGAAAATGATCGATCTTCATGCCGAGTTCAAGCCCCATCTCACGAAGAATTTCTTTGATCTCGTTGAGCGACTTGTGGCCGAAATTTTTCGTCTTCAGCATCTCTTGTTCGGTCTTCTGGACCAACTCACCAATATACTTGATATCAGCGTTTTGAAGGCAGTTCTGCGAGCGCACGGAAAATTCCAACTCATCCACGCTGCGGAAAAGATTATCGTTTAACGGAATCGTGGGTCCGTCTTCGCGTTTCTCCTGACGGGGCTCGTCCTGAAAGTTCACGAAGATCCCAACTTGATCCTGGAGAATCTTCGCCGCATAGGCCACGGCGTCTTCTGGCTTGACGCTACCGTCGGTGTGAACCTCAAACACCAAACGATCATAATCGGTCCGTTGGCCCACGCGGGCGTTGGTCACCGTAAAGTTCACTTTATGGATGGGTGAAAAAACCGCGTCGATAAAAATCGTATCCACCGGTGCCCCTTCTTCCTTATTCCTTTCTGCAGGGACATAGCCGCGACCGAGTTTTGCAGTGATCTCCGCTTCCAATTTGGCGTCGCGCGACAGGGTGGCAATCTTATGTTCAGGATTTAGGATTTCCACGGTAGCGGGAGCGACGATGTCTTTTGCCTGCACTGTTCCAGGCCCTTTGGCATCGATTTTAAGGGTCTGCTGCTCCCCATCATTGAGTCGAAGTCGCACCTCTTTCAGATTTAATATGATATCGGTTACGTCTTCCGTAACCCCGGGGATGGTTGAGAATTCATGGAGAATCCCCTTGATGCGAACCGCGACGATGGATGCGCCCATAAGCGAGGAAAGCAGGATTCTACGCAGGGTGTTGCCGATGGTCTGGCCAAAACCGCGTTCAAAGGGTTCCGCATAAAACTTTCCATAGGTCGAGGTTAGTGACTTCTCTTCGACTTCCAGTTGTTTGGGTTTGATCAATTCCGTCCAATGCTGATACATTGTGGACATAGTGTCTCCCGCATTCGAAAATTACTTCGAATATAATTCTACAATTAATTTTTCGTTAATGGGCATTGTGATGTCGCTGCGCGCAGGCATTAATTTGATTCGCCCACTAAATTCGTTCCGGTTGAGTTCCGCCCATTCCGGCACACCGCGACGCTGTGCGCCCTCCATCGCCGACAAAACTCTCGCCATTTGCCGACTCTCCTCTTTGACAGAAACTTCGTCGCCAACACGAACTACATAAGACGGAATATTGACTCGCTTCCCGTTAACCAGAACATGCCCCTGCCGAACCAGCAATCGGCCTTCTGCTCTGGAACTGGCAAACCCAAGCCGATAGGCGATATTGTCCAGGCGGCGCTCGAGTAAAATTAGCAAGGCCTCTCCGGTAATCCCCTTCTCGCGGCTCGCGCGCGCGAACGTACGTCGAAATTGATTCTCCAGCAGGCCGTACATCCGTTTGACCTTTTGTTTCTCCCGCAGCTGGATGCTGTATTCAGAGAATTTGGGCCGCTTCTGTCCATGCTGTCCTGGGGGATAATTGCGCCTTTCAATGGCGCACTTGTCCGTGTAACAGCGCTCCCCTTTCAGAAAAAGCTTAAGGTTTTCTCGCCTGCAAAGCCGGCACACAGATTCTCTGTATCTAGCCAATCCTTCCTCCTTATCAAACCCGTCTTCGTTTCGGCGGGCGACAACCATTGTGGGGAATCGGGGTTACATCTTTAATCAGACTGATATTGAAACCCGCTGACTGGAGCGCTCGCAGCGCCGACTCTCGACCCGCTCCCGGACCTCGGACAAAGATCTGAACGCTCCGCAGCCCGTGATCCATCGCCTTTTTAGCCGCGCTATCCGCTGCCTGCTGGGCTGCAAACGGGGTCCCTTTTCGAGATCCTTTGAAGCCCATGCTTCCGGCACTTGACCACGAGATTACGTTGCCTTGGTAGTCCGTAATCGTAACAATCGTATTATTGAAGGTCGAGTGAATGTGAACTACACCCTCAGCAATATTTTTTCTTCCCCGCTTCTTGCGAGCGGACCGGTCCGCAGGCTTCTGCTCGGCCTGCCCTTCAGCTTTCTTTTCTTGTTTTTCCTCGACGGCATCTTCGGCTTTTGCCATATGGTTCTCCTGCGACTAACCCTTAGAAGGGGCTGGTTTTTTCCCAGCGACGGTCTTGCGTGGTCCTTTACGCGTGCGCGCGTTTGTGTGTGTCCGTTGGCCTCGCACCGGCAGGTTCTTACGATGGCGCAAGCCCCGATAAGATCCCATGTCAATGTGCCGCTTAATATTCATGGACACGTCGCGTCGCAGATCGCCTTCGACTTTGTGTCCTCCGTCGAGGATCTGCCGGATTTTTACCACGTCCTCGTCCGAAAGGTCGTCGCTCTTCAGGTCGAAGGAGATTCCGGCTTGCTCAAGGATTTTTCGCGATGCGCTCCTGCCGATTCCATAAATGTAGGTGAGCGCAACTTCCATCCTTTTGCTTCTAGGGAGATCAACTCCTGCAATGCGTGCCATATTTTTCTTTTAGCTCCTCTCTAGTCGCTCTAGGTTTAGATATCTACCCTTGTCTTTGTTTGTGCTTGGTGTTAACACACAACACTCTCACAACTCCTCTGCGTCTGATGATTTTACATTTGTTGCAAATTTTTTTGACCGATGCTCTAACTTTCACGACGACGACTCCGTTCTTAGCGCTCCCGAAAAATAATCCGTCCCCTTCCCAAATCGTAGGGAGACAATTCGATCTTGACTTTATCCCCCGGCAAGATCTTGATGTAGTGCATCCTCATTTTGCCCGATATGTGAGCGAGTACCTTATGCCCGTTGTCCAACTCTACTCGGAACATCGCGTTGGGCAAGGTCTCCAACACCTTCCCGGTCACTTCGATGGCATCTTCTTTAGGCATATCAAAATTTTGGGCTATTCAATTAAATCAATAGCTAGCTACAACTTGCTTAAGATAAATGGGCCGTTTTTAGTGACCGCCACCGAATGCTCGAAATGAGCCGCCAGGCTGCCGTCTTTGGTGATCGCCGTCCAGCCGTCCTCTTTAATTTCAACTTCGTAACTTCCAGCATTGACCATAGGCTCAATGGCCAAAACCATCCCTTCCTTCAGTCGAACTCCGCGGTCAGGCTCCCCATAATTCGGCACCGGCGGTTCCTCATGCAGCTTCTTACCGATGCCATGGCCGACGAAAGCGCGGACAACCGAGTAGCCCGCGCTCTCTGCGGTTTGCTGAACCGCAAAACCGAGATCCCCCAGCCGCTTTCCGTCTTGAAGCTGTTCAATGCCTCTATACAGCGCCTGCTCCGTAACCTCCATCAGACGCTTGGCTTCGTCACTCACCTTTCCCACCCCAACCGTCACCGCCGAGTCACCATAGAAGCCTTCGTAAATCACCCCGTAGTCCAGACCGACGATGTCTCCCTCACGCAACGCTCGGTGGGACGGAATTCCATGGACAATTTCCTCATTGATCGATACGCAAAGACATCGTGGAAAAGCTCTTCCGGCCACGCTGTAACCCTTGAACGCCGGGATCGCCTTTCTTTTTAGCGTCAACTCCTCAGCCACCGCGTCCAATTCTATCGTGGTTACTCCGGGAGCTACTGTCTGTTTGAGCTCTTGCAGGACCTCAGCAACAATGAGGTTCGCCCGCCTCATGATGTCGATTTCGCGAGGTGATTTGAGCGCAATCACGTTGCCGGTTCCTCCAGGGCCTTGATCAAGCGTTTTCCAATCTCGGCTACGCTTCCGACACCATCGATTTCCCTCAGTATGCCGCGCTGGCGATAGTAATCGATCAAAGGCGCGGTCTGGTTTTCATATACCTTCAAACGCGCACTGACGGTTTCTTCGCGATCATCGTCCCGTTGCTGCAGCTCACCGCCACAGCGATCGCAAATACCCTCCCTTGTCGAGGGATTGAGGTTCAGATGGAATAGGGCGCCACAATTCTTACAGGTTCGGCGACCTGCAAGCCGTTCAATAATGATCCTGGTGGGCACCTGAACCAACAAAACAGACTGCAGCCCCAATTCCATTGTCTGCAGGATACCTTCGAGGCTTTGAGCCTGCGGAATCGTCCTCGGAAAGCCATCGAGAATAAACCCTGGCTCACAATCCTGTTCCTTAAGCCGTTCTGCGACAAGCTTAACGATTACGCCATCCGGGACCAAATCGCCACGCGTAATGTATGCGGAAGCTTCTTTTCCTAACGGACTTTGGTCCGCCACCGCTTTCCTGAGAATGTCTCCCGTCGATATCTGACAGGCTTGGTACTTCTCGCGCAGCAGTTTCGCTTGAGTTCCTTTGCCGGCGCCCGGAGGTCCTAGCAAAACGACACGTAAACTCGCCAACCCTTAGCCCCTTCTTCCCCGCAAGCGCCCTCTTTTCATGAAGCCCTCGTAGTTGCGGGTGATCAAATGCGTCTCCATCTGCGCTACCGTGTCTAGAGCCACGCCGACCACGATCAACAGGGCTGTCCCCCCGAAGTAGAACGGCACGTTGAACTGCTGGATCAAGATCGTTGGCAAAAGCGCAACAACTGAAATGTACAGTGCTCCCCCCAAAGTGATGCGGGAGAGGACTCGGTCGATAAACTCCGCCGTCTTCTGGCCGGGTCGGATACCGGGAATATAGCCGCCAAATTTTTTCATATTTTCCGCTACATCCACTGGGTTGAAGACAACCGCAGTGTAAAAATAGGCAAAGAAAATAATCAATACCACATACACCAAATCATGAAGCCATTGCCCCGGGCTCAGCATTCCGGAAATAGAATGTACCCAGGGGTAGGGCGCAAACTGAGCTACCGTAGCGGGAAAGATTAAGATAGACGAGGCAAAAATCGGCGGGATTACTCCCGCTGTATTGATCTTCAGTGGCAAGTGGGAGCTTTGCCCGCCGTACATTTTTCGTCCGACCACCCTTTTGGCGTACTGGACAGGAATGCGTCTCTGCCCTCGCTCCATGAAAATAATGACTCCCACAATGACGATGGTGAAAACGACCAGAAACAAAGCGACCAATATTCCCATTTCGCCCTCGCGAATGAACTGGAAGGTTGTCGTAAGTGCCGACGGGAGCCGCGCCACGATGCCGGCAAAAATAATCAGCGAGATTCCGTTGCCGATTCCACGTTCGGTAATCTGTTCACCCAGCCACATAATGAAAGCCGTGCCGGATGTTAGCGTGATGACTGTCATCAACCGAAAGCCCCAACCCGGATTTAACACAATGGCGGCGCCCCCCGGACCACGCGTTCCCTCGAGTCCAAAGCTGATCATGAGTCCCTGAATGATCGATAAGATCACAGTTCCATAGCGCGTATACTGAGTGATCTTGCGTCGTCCCGCTTCGCCTTCTTTCGAAAGTCTTTCAATGTAAGGAAAAACCACCGTCAACAACTGCAGAATGATTGACGCGCTGATGTAGGGCATGATGCCCAGGGAAAAAACCGAAAATTGCTCAAGGGCACCGCCGGAAAAAAGATTGAAAAGTCCGAAAATCGTTCCCTTGACTTGCTCAAAATAGGCGGCCAATGCCTGTCGATCGATTCCCGGCGTCGGTACGTGAACGCCGAGCCGATACACCGCCAACATCGCCAAGGTAAACAAAACCCGACGTCTGAGCTCGGGAATTTTCGATGCGTTCTGGAAACCGTTAAGCATGAGCTTTCAACAACTCCAACTTGCCCCCACAGGCTTCGATTTTTTCTTTAGCCTTGGCAGAGAACCCATGGGCCTTAATCGTCAATGGCTTCGTCAAGACCCCATCGCCGAGTATCTTAACCTTCTGGTTCTTACTCCGCAAAAATCCTTTCTCCACGAGCAGTGCGGGCGTTACTTCGCTCCCTGACGGCAAGCCTTCCAGCTGTTCCAGATTGACGATCGTCATTTCAACTCGAAATGGTCTATGAAAGCCGCGTTTAGGCAGACGCCGTTGAAGTGGCATCTGGCCACCTTCGAACCCGGGACGCGTTCCGCCTCCTGACCGGGCGCCTTGTCCCTTGTGTCCTCGGCACGAGGTCTTTCCATGGCCGGAGCCGTCTCCTCGGCCTACGCGTTTCCGTTTGTTGTTGGAACCCCGTGCTGGTCCTAGATCACTTAGTTTCATGCTCAACGAATTTCCGCCAGTACCTTTCCTCGCCGGTCCGCGATTTCTTCGGGAGGGCGTAGATCCTTGAGCGCCTCAACCGTGGCCTTCACCATGTTGTGTGGATTGTTTGAGCCGAGACACTTGGTCAAAACATTCTGTATCCCCGCCGCTTCCACCACCGCCCGCACGCCTCCACCCGCGATAACTCCAGTTCCATCGGACGCAGGTTTGAGGATGACATACCCGGCACCAAACCTTCCACTAACCTCGAAGGGGATCGTTCCTTCCATAACGGGAACTCGAATGAGATTCTTTTTCGCCTGTTCTAATCCCTTCCGTATCGCTTCCGGTACTTCGTTCGCTTTGCCCATTCCGTAACCGACCACGGCGTGGTTATCACCAACCACCACCAGCGCGCTGAAGCTGAATCGCCGGCCGCCCTTAACGACTTTGGCCACCCGGCTAATGTGAACCACCTTCTCTTTCAGTTCCAAACCCTGGGGATCAATCCGCTCCAAAGAAACCTCGCTCCATAAGTGTTGTTAAAATTTTAATCCGCCTTCGCGAGCGCCGTCGGCGATGGCCTTGACCCGCCCGTGAAAGAGAAACCCGTTGCGATCGAAGATAACCTGGGTAATATTTTTTTCTTTACAGATCTTAGCCAGCGCCAAGCCGACCTGCTTAGCCGCCTCAACGCCTTTGAGATTGTCGACCTCGGCCGCCAAATCTTTGGAGAGCGTCGAGATCGATGCCAACGTCGTCCCCCGATCGTCGGAAATGACCTGCGCATAGATATGCTTGTTACTCTTGAAGACAGAAACGCGCGGCCGTTGATCCGTCCCTAAGACCCTTTTACGGACCCGTTGCTTTCGCCGCGTACGGGCAATGTCTTTTTGTTTGTTTGCCATTTCCCGTTCTTCGCCCTCAAATACTATGTGCTCCCCGCGGAACCAACCGCTTTCCCCGCCTTACGCCGAATGACTTCTTCCCGATATTTTACACCCTTGCCTTTGTATGGTTCGGGTGGTCTAAGACTACGTAGTTTCGCAGCGGTCTCCCCGAGTAACTGCCGATCCGCGCTGCTAAGTGTTACGATCACCTGTCTCTCCACAGAAGCAGCCACGCCTTGAGGCAAAGGGAACACTACCGGATGAGAAAAACCCAGGGTAATGTGGACCTCTTGGCCCTTGATCTCCGCGCGATAGCCGACGCCGTTGATTTCAAGCACGCGACTAAAACCCTCGCTAACACCCTGGGCCATGTTGGCGATCAATTTTCGCGTCAGCCCATGTAAAGCCCGAAGCTGACGCTGCTCGCCCTCCCGCTCGACTCGAACGATAGAACCTTCAACTTTTACATTGACCCCTGGCGGAATAGTCGTTTTAAGTTTCCCCTTCGGTCCTTCCAAACGCACTTCCTTGGGTTCAACGGCCACCTTGACTCCACTAGGGATCGTTATGGGCAGCTTTCCAATACGGGACACTTTACACCTCGCCTCAAACTACCATACCGAACAGATGAGTTCTCCTCCGACATTTGCTCTCTGAGCTTCGCGATCCACCAGTATCCCTCTGGGCGTCGAGAGAAGATTGATTCCTAATCCTTTTCGAATCGGCGTCACGGACTGCGCGCCAACATAGACCCTGCGGCTCGGCTTGCTGACGCGCTTGATGCCGGCGATCACCGGACGATTTTCTCTGTCGAATTTGAGCTGAATCACAAGCTCGTCCCCCGCGCCCTCGGCAGCCTTTACCTTTTTCGATTCCTTTAAGTACCCTTCCTCAATCAACACCTTGATGATGTTCTCTTTAACACGCGACCACGGGATGGCTACCTTTTGATGCCGCGCCCGAGAAGCGTTGCGTATACGAGTCAGCATATCGGCAATCGGATCCGTCATTCCCATCGTACTCTCCGCCGTTCACCAACTGGCCTTGATCAGGCCGGGAATATGACCCTTGCGCGCATGATCACGCAAACACAGTCGGCACATACGAAACCGCCGATAAAAAGCCCGCGCTCGACCACAAAGGGGACAACGATTATATTCCCGAACTTTGAATTTATTCGGTCGTTCTGCCTTGATTCGAAGACATGTCTTGGCCAATAGCAATCCTCCTCATGGGTCAGCTGACAAAAGGCATCCCCAGCAACTTGAGCAGAGTCCTACCTTCTTCGTCCGTCTTCGCATTGGTGATGAACGAGACGGTCATCCCTCGTGTTTTCTCGACTTTGTCCGCTTGGATCTCAGGAAAAATAATCTGCTCGCGCAAGCCGAGAGAATAGTTGCCACGACCGTCGAAGGACCGATCCGAGACCCCCTTAAAATCGCGGACTCTAGGCAATGCGACGTGAATCAGTCTGTCGAGAAACTCGTACATACGATCCTGCCGCAAAGTGACCATGCAACCAATGGGAACGCCTTCCCTGAGCTTGAAGTTAGCAATGGACTTTTTAGCGCGCGTCACTACCGGCTTCTGTCCGGTGATAGCGGTGACTTCGGCCACGGCGGTATCGAGAACCTTAATATTTTGCGTCGCCTCTCCGAGTCCGACATTCACAGTAATTTTTTTCAACCGAGGTACCTGCATGGAGTTCTTGTAGCCGAACTCCTTCATCATCGCCGCCACCACTTCGTCTTGATATTTCTGCTTCAGTCGCGCCATTGTCTCTTTACCTAGTCTAAGGCTTCGCCACATCGCCGGCAGATACGGATTTTTTTTCCGTCCGCTAGAACCTTTCGCCCGACGCGCACCGGTGCATTGCACTTGTCACACATCATCATGATGTTGGAAGTACGAATCGCGGCTTCCTTTTCCACGATTCCCCCGGGTTGCTGCGGGCCCCGCGGCCGACTGTGCCGCTTCACCATATTGACTCGTTCGATAATGACCGCATCCTTATTGGAGAGCACCCGAAGGACTTTGCCGGTTTTTCCTCTCTCCTTCCCCGAAATCACCATGACGCTGTCATTCTTGCGAATCTGCACGGGCGACTTTCTCCCCAATAACTGCTTAAAGTACTTCGGGCGCGAGCGAAATAATTTTCATGAATTTCTTGGCCCGTAGCTCGCGCGCTACCGGTCCAAATATGCGAGTGCCGATCGGCTCCTTTTGATTGTCGATCAGCACAGCCGAATTGTTGTCGAATCGGATGTAGGTTCCGTCTGGCCTTCCTATCTCCTTTGCCGTGCGCACCACCACGGCCTTCATCACTTCGCCCTTTTTTACTTTCGCGTTGGGAATCGCTTCCTTGACGGAAACCACGATAATATCCCCGATGGACGCATACTTTCGTTTGCTGCCCCCCAGGACTTTGATGCACTGCACCTTGCGAGCTCCCGAGTTATCCGCCACATCCAACACCGTTCTCATCTGAATCATGAATTAACCTCACCGACGGCTCAGACAGCAGCTGCGTTCGATTCGTCGGCTTCCGTCGTTTTGGCTCGTGCCAGGATCCGACTGACACGCCAGCGCTTGTCCCGACTCAGCGGCCGACACTCGACAATCAAGACTCGGTCTCCGACATGGCTTTGGTTTTGCTCATCATGAGCCTTCACCTTAGTTCTGCGCCTCAGGTACTTCTTGTACTTTGGATGCATCACCGTCCGCTCGACAGAAACAATGACGGTTTTCTGCATCCGGTCGCTAATCACCCACCCCATACGCTCTTTTCTGAGCCCTCTCTCATTCATGTCGCGCCGCCCTTCCCACCCTGAAACGCCTTTTCTCGAAGGATGGTCTCCACCCTGGCTAAGTCCCGTTTCGTTTGACCTAACTTCATGGGGTTTTCCAATCTGCTAGTGGCCCGTTTCAGTTTTAGGTGTCCGATCTCCTCGCGAAGCTCTATGCGCTTCTGGATCAGATCATCCGTACTCATGTCACGCAGTTCTTTAGCTTCCATGTGCGAGCCCTCGCCGTTCCACAAACATGGTCGGAATGGACAACTTGTGCGCAGCCAGGCGGAACGCCTCTCGAGCGAGCGGCCCGTCGACACCTTCCATTTCGAACAATATGCGCCCCGGCTGAATCACTGCCACCCACATCTCCGGAGCACCCTTTCCCTTGCCCATACGGGTCTCCGCCGGCTTTTTGGTTAACGGCTTGTCGGGAAAGATCCGAATCCAGACCTTACCACCACGCTTGAGGTAACGGGTGAGAGCCACTCGAGCCGCTTCGATTTCACGTGCGCTCATCCAACCCCGATCAATGGCCTTGAGTCCATACTCACCAAAGGCCAGAGAAGAGCCGCGCCATGCAGTGCCGCGCCGGCGCCCCTTTTGCAATTTCCGGTATTTTACTTTTTTCGGTTCTAGCATGTTATGAGCTTTAAATTGTTCCGATGATTAGCGACCGGCTCTCAAGCCCCTAACATCGCTTTCTGTTGCTCTTCCTCTTCGGTCAAGACTTCGCCTCTAAAAATCCAGGCCTTTACACCAATAATACCGTACGTGGTGCGTGCCTCAGCAAACCCGTAGTTGATATCGGCCCGCAATGTATGCAGCGGTACGCGCCCTTCGCGGTACCACTCCGTGCGAGCGATTTCTGAGCCCCCTAATCGGCCAGCACACTGAATTCTCACGCCCTGTGCGCCCATTCGCATGGCTCGAGAAACACTTTCTTTCATGGCGCGTCGGAAGGCAACTCGACGTTCCAACTGCAGCGCCACGTTTTCAGCGACAAGCTGAGCATCGAGGTCTGGGCGCCTCACTTCATGGATATTGATATAGGTATCGCGGTTGGTCAATTTGGTGATCTCTTCCTTCAGCTTTTCGATTTCGGCGCCCTTTTTGCCGATGACGATTCCCGGGCGAGCCGTATAAATGTTGATCTTTGCTTTGTTAGCTGCTCTTTCGATTTCGATTCTCGAGATGCCTGCATGATAGAGGCGGCTCTTCAAAAATTTTTTGACCCTAAAGTCTTCATGGAGTAGCTTAGGATAGTCATGACGAGCAAACCACTTCGAGTCCCAAGTCTCGATTACGCCAAGACGAAAAACCCTCGGGTGTGTTTTTTGACCCATCAGCTTTTAACTCCTCTCATTGAGCTCGTCCAATACGACAGTGATATGACTCAGGCGTTTGCGGATGCGTGTGGCTCTGCCTTGCGCTCGAGGCGTGAATCGCTTCCACATACCCGCTTCATCCACCTTGACTTGCTTTACATAGAGACGATCCACATCGACGCTTTGGGTGTTCTCCGCATTGGCTACCGCGGTATGCAAGGTCTTAGCGACAATGCCCGCGGAGCGCTTCGGAACAAACTTGAGAATATTCAAGGCCTCTTCGACTCCCTTGCCGCGAATCTGATCCACCACGAGCCGTACTTTGCGAGGTGAGAGCCGGACATACTTGGTGATCGCTTTAGTTTCCATGGCTACTCAAATCCTCAATCGCGGTGAACCCATTTAACTCTTGGGAGCCGTGGGAGCCGCAGCTGGTCTCGGAGCTGCGGTCGTGGTTCCGGGCGCCGGAGCTCCGGGCGCGGGCGCAACAGCCCCCACGGTCTCCTTGGCTTCTCCTTTGCGATCCCCGGAGTGCACAAAGAAGGTCCGGGTCGGAGAAAATTCCCCGAGCTTATGACCCACCATATTTTCTGTAACAAACACGGGAATAAACTTTCGTCCGTTGTGGACGCCGATCGTATAACCCACCATTTCCGGGGTCACTGTCGAACGGCGAGACCACGTCTGAATTACCCGTTTCTGGCGGGATTCGTTCATCGCGGCAATCTTCTTCGCCAGATGCGCGTCGATAAACGGTCCTTTCTTGACCGAACGTGCCATCGTTACTTAGCCTTTCTGCCCTTCACGATATATTTGTCCGACGCATGATTCTTTCTCGTTTTGTATCCCTTGGTAGGCTTGCCCCAAGGAGTCATCGGATGATTTCCCTTTGACCGCCCCTCGCCGCCACCGTGAGGATGATCGACCGGGTTCTTGGCGATACCGCGACTCCCTGGTCTCCAGCCGAGCCAGCGTATTCTCCCCGCTTTTCCCCAAGAAATATTCTCCTGATCAGCGTTGCCGACTTGACCCACTGTGGCTCGACACTCGGATAAGACGTAACGCAGCTCGCCGGATGGCATTTTCAATAGAGCATAGGAACCTTCCTTGGCCATCAGCTGAGCACCAGAGCCCGCACTGCGAACCAACTGTCCACCCTTGCCGATCTTCAATTCTACGTTGTGTACAACCGTTCCCACAGGTATGAATTTTAGCGGCAGCGAATTACCCGGCTGTATGTCCACATCGTCATCACCGGCAACGACGGAGTCACCGACCTGCAATCGATCCGGCGCAAGAATGTAACGTCGCTCCCCATCGGCATACCGCAGCAACGCGATCCGGGCGGAACGATTGGGATCATACTCGATGGCCTCGACTTTGGCCGGAATCTTTTTCTTGTCGCGCTTGAAATCGATTAGCCGATACAGACGCTTATGCCCGCCACCCCGATGATCCGCCGTGATGCGACCGGTGTTATTGCGCCCGCCACTGTGTTTAAGCGACTCACGCAAGTTTTTTTCTGGCACTTTTTTCGTGACCTCATCGAATGTAAGGCCGGTTCTGAAACGCATGCCCGCAGAAGTGGGCTGATAATTTTTTATCGCCATTTGTTAGCTCTCTAAGCCCCACCAAAAAAGTCGATCTTGTCGCCTTCTTTGAGCGTTACATAAGCCTTCTTCCATTCCGGACGACGCCCTACATTCTTGCCGACTCGGCGAATCTTACCTAGGTAACGCGCCATCCGTACCTTAATCACTTTCACCTTGAAAAGGGTTTCAACGGCTTTCTTGACCTCGATCTTGTTAGCGTCAGGCTGCACCTTGAATATTACCTGTTGGGTACTCTCGGCGAGCAATGACCCTTTCTCCGAGATCAACGGCGCGCGAATAATTTCTTGCGGCCCTCTCATGCGGCCAACCTCTCTTCCAACAGCTTCAGTGCTCCCTCGGTCAAGATGAGGTGTTCGTAGCGCAGCAGATCGTAGACATTCAAGCCTTCCACCCGGAGCACTTTGAGCGCTGGAATATTGCGAGATGAGCGCTCAATTTTCTCATCCGGCTGCGCAATCACAAGCAACGCACTGGCAACCTTGAGCTCGGTGAGCGCTTTTGCCATGAGCTTCGTTTTGGCTTCTTCGAGCTCAAGCTTATCGATGACGATAATCTTGCCGTCACGGTGCTTCAGGCTGAGCGCGGAAAGCAGAGCCTCTCTGCGTGCTTTGCGCGGCATACGAAATGAATAGTCTTTCGGTTGCGGTCCGAAAATCGTGCCCCCTCCAACCCAGAGCGGAGATCGTATACTGCCGGCGCGCGCCCGTCCCGTACCTTTTTGCCGCCACGGCTTCTTTCCACCTCCGCGGACAAATCCCTTGGATTTGGTGGCCGCAGTGCCCGCACGCCGATTATTGAGCTGCATGACCACAGTCTGATGCAGCAGGTGACGCCGGGTCCTTATGCCAAATATTTCTTCTTTAAGTTCCGGATGGATGACGTGAACTTCCACGGATTTACCCTTTCACCGCCCGCCGCACAACGACAATTCCATGCTTGGCCCCGGGAACGGCCCCTTTAACGAGCATCAAGTTCGCTTCAGGCCGGAGGTCTACAACCTCAAGGTTTTGTACTGAGATTTGTTCGTTGCCCCAATGGCCGGCCATCTTTTTTCCTTTCCGAACTCGACCAGGAAAGGAACGGTTGCCGATGGATCCACCGTGGCGAAAGTATTCGTGGGTACCGTGAGACCCCGGGAAACCACCGAAGGACCACCTTTTGATTACGCCTGCAAATCCGTGCCCTTTCGAAGTTCCAGATACATCGATACGATCGCCGGTCTTGAACAGGTCCGCAGCCTTAATCTCTTGCCCGACTTGAAATTGCGACACATCGTCCAGACGAAATTCCTTCAGAACTTCGAAGGCGCCCTTCCCGGCCTTGGCCATATGGCCCTGCTGCGGCTTGTTGATTCGCTGATTCTTCTTGCTGCCGAAGCCCACTTGGATGGCGTTGTAGCCGTCTTTTGCATTCTCTTTTTTCTGCACGACAACGCACGGGCCGGTCTGAATAACCGTGACCGGAATGACATTTCCTTCCCTATTATAGAACTGCGTCATGCCAATCTTTTTGCCAATAAGACCTGTCATAAAGCTTTCCCGGCAAAGTATGTCGATGGATCCCTCGCTTACTGGAGTTTAATTTCTACATCCACGCCAGCAGCGATATCCAGCTTGCCTAACGCGTCGATGGTTTGCTGGGTCGGCTCGAGAATATCGAGGAGCCTTTTGTGCGTCCGTATTTCATACTGATCCCGCGATTTTTTATCGACGTGGGGCGAACGGTTTACCGTAAAGCGCTCGATTCGGGTCGGCAGCGGAATCGGGCCCGCAACCCGGCCTCCCGTGCGCTTGACGGTCTCGACTATTTCTCCCACCGACTGATCCAGCACGCGGTGGTCATAGGCTTTGAGCCGAATCCTGATCTTCTCGTTCATAGCTCTTTCTTGGCGCTGCCATCGTATTTGGCCATGATTCCTTCGGCTACGGCCGCTGGTACCGGTTCGTAGTGAGAAAACTGCATTGTATAGGTCGCTCTCCCCTGGGTCATGGATCGGAGGTCGGTGGCATAACCAAACATCTCCGCTAGGGGAACCCGGGCATCGACGGCTTGAGCGGCCGGTCGCGTGTCCATTCCTAAAACCTTGCCCCGCCGCGAGCTGATGTCACCGATGACATCACCCATAAAAGCCTCCGGCACCACCACTTCCACGGCCATGATCGGCTCCAGAAGAACCGGATTTGCCTTGCGCGCTGCCTCTTTAAGCGCCATGGAACCGGCAATTTTGAAAGCGATTTCCGATGAATCGACATCGTGATAGCTACCGTCAAAGAGGGTAACCTGCAAGTCCACCATGGGATAACCAGCGAGAGCTCCGTTCTCCGTCGCTTCGCGAACTCCTTTTTCCACGGCTGGAATGTATTCTCGAGGTATGGATCCACCCTTGACCGCGTCGACAAACTCAAACCCGCTCCCTGGTGCTAACGGTTCGACTTTAATCCAGACGTCGCCGTACTGCCCTCGACCACCGGTTTGACGAACGAACCTTCCCTGTTGCTCGACGGCCTTGCGGATGGTCTCTTTGTAAGCGACCTGAGGCTTTCCGACGTTCGCTCCGACATTGAATTCCCGCAACAATCGATCGACGATAATTTCCAAATGGAGCTCCCCCATTCCGGAAATGATTGTCTGGCCGGTTTCTTCGTCTGTGCGAACTCTAAAAGAGGGATCTTCCGTCGCAAGCTTCTGTAGCGACAGACCAAGTCTCTCTTGATCTGCCTTGCTCTTGGGCTCGATCGCAATCGAGATAACCGGATCGGGAAAATCAATAGATTCTAAAATGATCGGATGGCTTTCATCACATAGCGTATCGCCCGTCGTGGCAGTTCTTAATCCCACTGCAGCAGCGATATCGCCCGCATAAACCTCCTTGATCTCCTCCCGTTTGTTAGCGTGCATCTTGAGTAGCCGGCCGATTCTTTCTCGTTTGCTCTTAGTTGAATTATAGATGCTCGCACCCGAAGTCAACGAACCGGAATAGACCCGAAAAAAGCTCAGTGTCCCGACGAAGGGGTCTGTCATGATCTTGAAAGCGAGGGCTGAAAATGGCGCATCATCCTTTGCCGGACGCTCTTCGATTGCCTGAGAGTTTGGATTGACACCTTTCACCGGAGGGATATCCAACGGCGACGGAAGATAGTCCACCACGGCATCGAGCAGCGGTTGAACCCCTTTGTTCCGGAAGGCAGAGCCACACAGAACTGGGACGATCTTGATGGCAAGCGCTCCGTTGCGAATAGCTCTCCGCAATTCACTCTCGCTGATCTCTTTTCCCTCGAGATATTTCTCCATGATGCTCTCATCACAATCGGCCGCGGCCTCCAAGAGCTTGTCGTGGTACTGCCGGGCCTCTGCGATCATGCTCTCTGGAATCGCTTCGACCCGGAATTTGGCTCCTAAGCTCTCGTCTTCCCAAATCACCGCTTTCATCTGGACTAAGTCGATAATTCCAGCAAATTTCTCTTCCGACCCAATCGGCAATTGTAGCGCCACAGGTCGTGCGCCCAGACGATCCTCAATCATCTTGACCACCCGGTAGAAGTCAGCCCCGAGACGGTCCATCTTATTGACGAAGGCGATTCTCGGAACGCTGTATTTGTCGGCCTGGCGCCAAACGGTTTCAGTTTGGGGCTCGACACCACCGACGGAACAAAAAACCGCTACTGCCCCGTCAAGTACCCGCAGGGAACGCTCTACCTCGATGGTAAAATCAACATGGCCAGGAGTATCAATAATATTGACCCGATGATCGCGCCACAAACAGGTCGTCGCCGCCGAGGTAATGGTAATCCCGCGTTCCTGTTCTTGAACCATCCAGTCCATGGTGGCGGTGCCTTCATGCACCTCACCAATCTTGTAATTGATCCCGGTGTAATACAGGATCCGCTCGGTGGTGGTCGTCTTGCCGGCATCGATGTGCGCCATGATGCCGATATTGCGTGTTTTCTCTAGTGGAACCGTTCTCGCCATTTCGCTTTACCACCGGAAAAAAAGGAGGCGGTCGAACCGCCTCCTTTTTTCTGCCAAACTTTTATCCTTGCTTACCACCGGTAATGTGCAAAGGCGCGATTCGCCTCGGCCATGCGATGGGTATCTTCCTTTTTCTTAATTGCCGTGCCCCGATTGTTGGCCGCATCGATAAATTCTGCAGCCAATTTCTCCTCCATCGATTTCTCGCCCCGCTCGCGCGCCGACTGGATCAGCCAACGCATGCTCAGCGAAAGGCGTCGCTGGGGTCTTACTTCTATGGGCACTTGATAAGTCGCACCGCCCACACGGCGCGAGCGAACCTCCACTGTAGGACGGGTATTTTCAATCGCTCTTTTAAAAATCCCCAGGGAGTCTTCTTTAGTCTTTGCCGTGACGATGTTCAGCGAACGATAGAAAACGGACTCCGCAACACTTTTCTTGCCCCGACTCATGATCGTGTTAACAAACTTAGCTACCAGCTTGTCCCCATATTTCGGGTCAGGCAAGACCTCTCTTTTTCTAACTTCCCCTTTACGCGGCATCGTGCTCTATTTCGGTCTCTTTGCCCCGTATTTGGAGCGCCCTTGTCGCCTTTCTTGAACCCCAATGGAATCCAAAGTTCCACGAATGATGTGATAGCGAACGCCTGGGAGATCTTTGACACGACCGCCTCGGATAAGCACGACAGAGTGCTCTTGCAAATTGTGTCCGACGCCGGGAATATAAGAAGTCACTTCGATTCCGTTCGTGAGTCGGACACGGGCCACTTTTCGCAACGCAGAGTTAGGCTTTTTGGGTGTGGATGTGTATACACGCGTGCACACCCCTCGCTTCTGCGGACAACCTTGCAATGCTGGCGCGGTGTTCTTGCGTCGTTGCTTCTCTCTGCTTTCGCGCACTAACTGACTAATCGTAGGCATACAATAGGTTCAATCGCTGCTCACAATTCGAACGCTTCTTTCTTCCTGCAAAAAACTTTCTCCATAACAAATTTGTCCACCGTTGTCAAAGGGGTTATGCCTCCGCCGCCTGGGGAATCTCCCCTTCGCCACCCTCAGGCTCTTCGATTTCGATTTCCGCCTTGGAATATCTCGCCAAACCCGTGCCCGCGGGGATTAGCCGCCCCATGATCACGTTTTCCTTGAGACCGCAGAGAAGATCGATCTTCCCGTGAATCGCTGCTTCGGTGAGAACCTTGGTAGTTTCTTGGAAAGAAGCAGCCGAGATAAAACTTTCAGTCGAAAGTGAGGCTTTGGTTATTCCTAGAAGCAGTGGTTCGGCTACAGCCGGCTTACCGCTTTGCTTGATTGCTTTTTGGTTCTCATCGTCGAAGCGCCACTTTTCGACTTGGTCGCCAACCAAAAAATCAGTATCGCCAACCTCTTTGATTCGGACTCGCCGCAGCATCTGGCGCACAATGACTTCAATGTGCTTGTCGTTGATTCGAACACCCTGCAAACGATAAATCTCTTGTACTTCATCAACCAAATATTTGGCGAGGGCCTTCTCGCCCAAAATATTAAGGATATCGTGTGGGTTGGACGACCCGTCCATAAGAGCTTCTCCAGCCCGGATACGATCGCCTTCGTGAACGCTGATGTGTTTACCCTTGGGAATGAGATACTCTCTAGGCTCACCGACTTCCGGCGTCACGATAACCTTCCGTTTGCCTTTGGTATCCTTGCCAAACGAAACCATTCCGTCGATTTCACTGATCACGGCAAATTCTTTCGGCTTGCGCGCTTCGAAGAGCTCCGCCACTCGAGGAAGTCCTCCCGTGATATCTTTGGTCTTGGTGGTTTCTCGCGGAATCTTCGCCAATACATCGCCCGCGTCGACTGTCTGACTATCTTGAACGTTGATATGGGCACCCACAGGTAAGAGATAGCGCGCTTCCGCGGTTGCGGACAGACGAGCGGTCTGCCCCTCCACATTTTTGATGGAGATTCTCGGCCGTTTGTCCACGTCCTTGGAGTCGATAATTACTTTTGTCGATAGCCCAGTGCGCTCATCAACTTTTTCCTCCATAGTGACCGCCTCAATAACGTCTCCGAACTTGACAACCCCCCCCACCTCAGTGAGAATGGGAATAGTATACGGATCCCATTCGGCTAGGAGTTCGGCCGCCTTGATCTTTGCGCCGTCTTTCTTCTTAAGTTTGGCACCGTAGACTACTGGGTAACGCTCCCTTTCTCGTTCCCGTCCTTTCTCGCCTTCCGGATAATCCACGATGGCGATTTCACCGTTTCGGTTCATCACGACCAGATCACCTTCTTTATTGGTTACCGTGCTCACATTAATAAACTTCACGGTGCCATCGTTTCGGGACTCTAACGTGGTTTGCTCCGCCCTACGGCTCGCCGTCCCACCGATGTGGAAAGTCCGCATAGTGAGCTGAGTTCCAGGCTCACCGATAGATTGCGCCGCAATGACTCCTATCGCTTCGCCGAGGTTTACCATATGGCCCCGACCCAGATCGCGGCCATAGCACAGAACACAAACACCGCGCTTCGACTGGCAGGTCAGCACGGACCGGATCTTGATTCGTTCTATTCCAGCCTCTTCGATACGCTGAACCAGTTCTTCATCGATTTCCTGGTTGGCCCTAACGACGACCTCTCCTGTAAACGGATCTTTCACGTCTTCGAGCGCGACCCGGCCCAGAACGCGATCTCCGAGAGGTTCGATGATCTCGCCGCCCTCCATGAGTGGAGTAATCTCGATACCATCCATGGTGCCACAATCGTTCTCGCCAATGACAGCGTCTTGGGCCACATCGACGAGCCTACGGGTAAGGTAACCCGAGTTGGCGGTCTTTAGAGCTGTATCGGCGAGACCCTTGCGCGCCCCGTGAGTCGAGATGAAGTACTGCAAAACCGTTAGTCCTTCGCGGAAGTTGGCCGTGATCGGAGTCTCGATGATTTCACCGGAGGGCTTCGCCATCAAGCCACGCATACCGGCAAGCTGGCGAATTTGTTGCGCACTCCCACGAGCCCCCGAGTCGGCCATCATGAAAATAGGATTAAAACTCAGGACGGAAATTTCTCGACCCGACTCATCCGTCATTTTTTCCGAGCCCAAATCACGCAACATTTCATCGGCGATTCGATCGGTAACCTCGGCCCAAATATCGACGACCTTGTTATAGCGTTCGCCGTCGGTGATAAGACCGTTCTTGTATTGCTCCTCAATCTCACGCACATCATCATGTGCCTTCTTCAGCAACTGCTCCTTACTCGGCGGAATCACCATGTCCTTGATGGCAATTGAAATTCCCGCCTTTGTGGCATGACGATAACCAATGTCTTTAAGCCGATCGGCCAAAATAACCGTGGCCTTGTTTCCCGCCAACCGAAAACTGACATCGATTAAGTTGGCCAGTTCCTTCTTTTTCATTACTCGGTTGACTTCTTTGAAAGGGATCGCCGGCGGAACCACTTCGTAGACAAGGACCCGGCCCACAGTGGTCTCGACCCGCTCGTCGGCGATGCGCACGGTAATCGGCGCCTGCAGGTCTACTTCACCTTGGTCGTACGCAATCCTGACCTCTGTTGGACTACTAAAGATACGTCCACTGCCTTTTGTGTGGAGTCTATCGCGGGTCATGTAGTATAGCCCCAATACAATGTCCTGCGTCGGCACGATAATCGGCTTGCCATTGGCCGGCGAAAGGATATTGTTTGTCGACATCATCAGCGCCCGGGCTTCGACCTGCGCCTCGACGGACAATGGGACATGAACCGCCATTTGATCGCCGTCAAAATCAGCGTTGTATGCCGCGCACACCAGCGGATGGAGCTGAATCGCTTTACCCTCAATCAGAATAGGCTCAAAAGCCTGGATACCCAAGCGATGCAAGGTGGGCGCCCGGTTTAAGAGCACTGGATGCTCCCGAATTACTTCATCGAGAATGTCCCAAACCTCAGGGCGTTCTTTTTCCACCATTTTCTTCGCGCTTTTGATGGTGGTTACATACCCGCGCTCTTCGAGCTTGTTGTAAATGAACGGCTTGAACAGCTCGAGGGCCATTTTTTTCGGCAATCCGCACTGATGCAACCGAAGTTCAGGACCGACGACGATGACCGAACGACCGGAGTAGTCGACTCTTTTCCCCAGCAGGTTTTGACGGAATCGGCCGGTTTTTCCCTTAAGCATGTCGCTCAAAGATTTCAGCGGGCGACGGTTTTGGCCCGTGATGGCGCGCCCGCGCCGGCCATTGTCGAATAGAGCATCGACGGCCTCTTGGAGCATACGCTTCTCATTTCGAATAATCATATCTGGCGCGCTGAGTTCCATGAGCCGTTTTAAGCGGTTGTTCCGGTTGATGACTCGACGATAAAGATCGTTGAGGTCTGAAGTGGCAAACCGTCCGCCATCAAGCGGCACGAGCGGTCGCAGATCAGGTGGTATCACCGGAATAACTTCTAAAACCATCCACTCGGGTCGATTACCTGAGGTCTTGAAAGCATTGATGACCTTCAATCGCTTGGCCATTTTTTTGCGGCGCACCTCGGAATTGGCGTCGCGCATCTCCTGACGCAAATCTTCGGAAAGTTTCGCCACATCCACTGCTTTAAGCAATTTACGAATGGCGTCCGCACCCATCTCGGCAATAAATCTTCCCCCGTATTCCTCGACCTTTTTGCGATATTGAGTTTCGGTCAACAGATCTTTGTACTGCAACGGCGTCTCGCCCGGGTCGATGACGATGTATGATTCGAAATAAAGAACCTTCTCGATTTCTTTGAGCGACATGTCCAACAGCGCGCCAATGCGGCTGGGAAGACTTTTGAGAAACCAAATATGCACCACTGGTGTCGCTAACTCGATGTGACCCATGCGTTCGCGGCGGACTTTGGACTGAATAACTTCGACTCCGCACTTTTCACAGACCACACCACGATGCCGCATCCGCTTGTATTTCCCGCAGTTGCACTCGTAATCCTTGGTCGGACCAAAGATTTTGGCACAGAAGAGACCATCCCGTTCTGGCTTGAAGGTTCGATAGTTAATGGTCTCGGGTTTTTTAACTTCGCCGTGAGACCACGAACGGATCTTCTCGGGTGAGGCGATAGAGACTTTGATTGCATTGAAACTGAGAGGATTTTTCGGCTTTTCAAATAGATTGAATAGATCTTCCATAAACGGTCACCTCCGAATCTAAGGCGATTAAGCTCGCTAGGGTTAACCTATTTTTCTTCCACCAAATCGACATCCAAGCCCAAGCTCTGGAGTTCCTTGACCATAACGTTAAACGATTCAGGGAGTCCTGGCTCAAGCAGATTGTCTCCCTTGACAATTGCCTCGTACATTCGTGTCCTGCCCACTACGTCGTCCGACTTGACCGTTAGCATCTCCTGAAGCGTATAAGCAGCGCCATAAGCTTCCAGCGCCCAGACCTCCATTTCACCGAGCCGCTGACCGCCAAATTGGGCCTTCCCTCCTAACGGTTGCTGAGTGACCAGCGAGTACGGTCCGGTGGACCGAGCATGGATCTTATCGTCCACGAGATGGTGCAGTTTCATAATGTACATGACACCGACGGTCACTTTGCCGTCGAACGGTTCACCGGTGCGACCGTCATACAGAGTTACTTGACCGGTCACTGGCAACCCCGCCTTTCTCAGCAAATTGAACGTCTCTTCTTCCGCGGCTCCATCGAACACAGGGGACGCGAGGTGTACGCCGCCGCGGTACTTCTCGGCAAGCTTGAAAACATCAGCCTCCTTGGCTACCTCGATGAGTTCGCTTGCCTCCTTAGTATTCAAATACTCCTTAAGCCGACGCCTGAGGGTGTCGGTTTCGTCACGATGGTCGCGTAACAATTCGTCAATTTGCTGTCCGAGACTTCTCGCCGCCCAGCCCAGATGCGCCTCAAGAATCTGTCCGACATTCATTCGAGAAGGAACTCCCAAGGGATTGAGTACTACGTCCACGGGCGTCCCGTCTTCGAGGTACGGCATGTCTTCTTCCGGTAGAATGCGCGAGATAACCCCTTTGTTTCCGTGGCGCCCAGCCATCTTATCACCCACTTGGAGCTTTCGCTTGATGGCGACGAAAACCTTGACCATCTTGATGACTCCGGGTGGGAGCTCATCCCCGCCTCTCAACTTATCGATCTTATCTTCAAAAAGATCTTTGATCAGACTGACTTGCTCCGTGGTGCTTTCGACGATGCGACTGAGCTCACCTTCAACCGATTCATTGTCGACTCGGATATCGCCCCAATAGGACATCGGCAGCTGATCGAGATCTTCATCCGTGATTTCCTTCCCCTTGTTGAGAAGGATCTTGCGCCCGTCGTCACTCAGCCGAACCGCCAAGCGCCGTCCAACCAGTAGTTTCTTAAGCCGTTTTAGAGCTCCTTCTTGCAGGATCCGGACTTCGTCGTGCTGATCCTTTCTGAGCCTGGTGATTTCTTCGTCTTCGATCGCCTTACTTCTCTCATCCTTACCTAGCCCTTTGCGCGAGAAGATCCTTACATTGATAATCGTCCCCTCTACGCCCGGCGGCACTCTCAATGAGGTATCCCTTACCTCGCCGGCCTTCTCGCCGAAGATGGCTCGTAATAGCTTTTCTTCAGGCGATAATTGAGTTTCGCCTTTCGGAGTAATCTTGCCGACCAGGATATCTCCCGGTTTTACTTCCGCACCGATTCGGATAATGCCGCTCTCATCAAGATCCGTAAGCGCTTCATCTCCGACGTTGGGAATGTCTCGAGTGATTTCTTCAGGACCGAGCTTGGTGTCGCGGGAAACACACTCAAACTCTTCGATGTGGATCGACGTATAGATATCTTCCTTCACGACCCGTTCGCTGATTAAGATCGAGTCCTCAAAGTTGTACCCTCCCCAAGGCATTAGAGCCACAACCACATTGCGTCCCAACGCCAACTCGCCCATTTCAGTCGAAGGGCCGTCGGCGATTACATCACCCGCCTTTACCTGATCGCCAACAACGATAATCGGACGCTGATTGACGCAGGTATTTTGGTTGGAGCGCTGATACTTGACTAGATTGTAGATGTCGACGCCGGTGTCTCGTGGACCGGAAGGCTTGTCCGCTTTAACAACAATCCGGGTCGAATCAACGTTTTCTACAACACCGTCACGCCGGGCGACAATGGTAACTCCGGAATCCCGTGCGACCGTTTTTTCCATTCCGGTACCGACAAAAGGCGCTTCAGTCCGCAGCAAGGGAACAGCCTGCCGCTGCATGTTCGATCCCATGAGGGCTCGATTGGCATCGTCATTTTCCAGGAACGGAATCAACGAGGCGGCCACGCTGACCAATTGATTCGGCGATACGTCCATGAAATTCACCTCTTCTGGACGCGCCATCACGAACTCGCCACCTTTCCGCGCCGACACCAGATCGGCCGTGAATACACCGCGCCCATCGATGGGCGCGTTAGCCTGAGCGATGACGTGATCTTCTTCTTCGAGAGCTGATAAATAGCGAATCCGATCAGTGACACGACCGTTCTCCACCTCGCGATACGGAGTCTCGATAAAGCCAAACTCATTGACCCTCGCATAGGTTGTCAGCGATGCGATCAAACCGATATTCGGCCCTTCTGGGGTTTCAATCGGACAAACACGACCATAGTGCGTCGGATGAACGTCGCGCACTTCGAACCCGGCACGCTCCCGCGTCAAACCACCCGGCCCGAGGGCCGAGAGGCGCCGCTTATGGGTGATTTCGGACAGAGGATTGGTTTGATCCATGAATTGCGACAGCTGGCTCGATCCGAAAAATTCTTTGAGGGCGGCCGAAACCGGTTTGTAGTTGATGAGCTCTTGAGGCATCAGGGTCTCGATGTCCTGCAGGCTCATTTTTTCTTTGATCGCCCGTTCCATCCGTACTAATCCAACCCGGAAATGGTTTTCGACAAGCTCGCCAACCGCCCGCACACGGCGATTGCCAAGGTGGTCGATGTCATCCACAGAACCGTTCCCGTTCTTAAGTTCCATAAGATAACGGACCACTTCGAGGATATCTTCTTTACGTAGAGTCCCTTGCTCTAAAGGTACATTCAGTCGAAGCCGGTGATTCAATTTGAGCCGGCCCACTTTGGAAAGATCGTAGCGGTCCGGATTAAAGAAAAGATTATTGAAAAAGTTAGTCGCGGATTCAACCGTGGGTGGATCGCCCGGCCGCAACCGCCGGTAGATCTCCAGGATAGCATCCTGGGGGGAACGGATACGATCCTGCAGTAAGGTATTGCGAAGATAAGGCCCAACGTTGGATTCGTCGATAAACAGAACCTCGATCTGATGAAGTCCCCGTTCGCGGATGAGATCCAATTTTTCCTGTGTGATCTCATGGTTGCATTCTACGATCACTTCCTTCGTCTGAGGATCAAGCAGATCGTGGGAGACAATCCGGCCAACGATTTCTTGCCAATCGATCGGCACCTGTTTGATTCGGGCACTCTCCATCTGGCGGAGAACCGGTCGGGTAAATTTTTTGCCTTCTTTGACGATCAGATCATTGGTTTTCGGATCTCGTATGTCCGAGCCGACCTTGGCCCCGAGAAGGTGCTGCGGGTTAAACAGTAGCGCTGGCTTGCGACCATCAAAAACGATAGTGTCGCTTCGATAATAATAGTTCAGCAGGTCCTCTGTGGTCATTCCCAACGCACGCAACAAAACCGTTGCATGAAACTTGCGCCGGCGGTCGATGCGCACATAAAGAATGTCCCGTGGGTCAAACTCAAGATCAACCCAGGAACCGCGATAGGGAATCACCCGGGCGGAATAGAGCAACTTCCCGCTAGCATGAGTCTTTCCCTTGTCGTGTTCGAAGAAAACTCCGGGGGAACGGTGCAGCTGGCTAACGATAACCCGTTCGGTTCCGTTAACCATAAATGTGCCGTTCTTGGTCATCAGGGGAATTTCGCCAAAGTAGACTTCCTGTTCCTTCACGTTTTTGATGCTTCGGGCTCCGGTCTGCGCGTCGACGTCCCACAAGACCAGTTGCACCGTTACCTTTAAAGGCGCAGCGAAAGTCATCCCTCGTTGATGGCATTCCTCGACGTCGTATTTAGGCTCTCCGAGTGCATAACTCACGAATTCCAATGACGCTGTCTCGTTGAAGTCTTTGATCGGAAAAACTGATTTAAACACCTCCTGCAGGCCGAAGTTTTGGCGCTGCGCCGGGGGCACTTCCCGCTGCAAGAACTGATCGTAAGAGTTCTTCTGTATTTCAATCAGGTAAGGTAGATCGATAATCTTCTTAATCCTGCCGAAGCTGCGGCGAAAACGTAAATTGTGAGCGACTTGAAATGCCATGCTTGCTCCTCTATCCGACTCTCGGAAATTAACCGATCATTGAAAGCCTGAAAAACTAAAAAGTGGTGAATTATTTGATCTCGACCTTGGCTCCTTGTTCTTCCAGTTTCTTCTTGACGCTTTCCGCTTCCACCTTGGCGATACCCTCTTTAACAGCTTTGGGCGCCCCGTCGACCAGGTCCTTAGCTTCCTTTAAGCCTAAACCAGTAAGCTCGCGAACGACCTTGATGACCTGAATCTTTTTTTCACCTGCTTCAGCGAGAATAACACTGAATTCAGTCTTTTCTTCCGCGGCAGCAGCCGCAGGGCCGGCCGCGGCAGCAACAGCTACAGGGGCTGCTGCACTCACACCTAACTCTTCTTCGAGTTCTTTAACGAGAGCCGCTGCATCCATCAACGTCATATTCTTGATAAAATCCTTCACTTGTTCTCTAGATACCTCTGGCATAAACCTTCCCCCTTTTAAATTTGCTTCAAAACTGATGTTGTCACTCTGACTTTCCTTTGCGTAACGTTTCCAACAACCTAGCAACTCGCGCCCCCGGTTCTTGAATCAGTCGCGCCAACTGAGTTGCGGGAGCCTGCATGAGAGCGAGTAATTTGGCCTGCAGTTCTGGTTTGCTCGGCATTTGAGCCAAAACCTTGACCCTGGCCGGATCCATCAATTCCCCTTCAAAAACCCCTCCCTTGATGGTCAATTTCTCATTGTCATCAACAAATTTGGTCAGGGCTTTGGAGAGCATGATCGGATCGTCGTACGCGAAAACCCAACCGTTCGGCCCATCAAGCAGCCGATCTAAGGGACCATAGGCCGTGTCTTTCAGTGCCTGTCGCGCAAGGGTATTCTTAATAACCTGATATTCACCCGAAGCGTCGCGAATCATCCGTCTCAGGCGGGTCATCTGAGCTACGCTAAGGCCTCGATATTCCGTAACAATGGCCATCTTCGCCTTTTCGAATTTTTGGTGAACTTGTGCCACGGTCTCGGCCTTCTCACCGTGACCCGCACGAACCATTTCCAGTTCCGCCATGCTCTTCCCCCGATATCGATCAGAAAACTGCCACTGTCACCTTGAAAAATTACGATCTCAGGCGGCCATGGCGCGCACCTGAGAAAGATCAATTTTAATTCCGGGTCCCATCGTCGTGGAAATCGTCACCCCGCGCACGTAATTGCCCTTAGCGGAGGCAGGCTTGGCCCTTAGAATGGACGCCAAGACGGCCTTTGCGTTGTCGATTAGCCGTTCTGGATTGAACGAAGCCTTCCCGAAGGGCACATGTACAATTCCTGCTTTGTCGACGCGAAATTCTAGTTTACCTGCTTTGATTTCTTTTACCGCTTTACCGATATCGACGGTCACCGTACCTGTCCGAGGATTCGGCATGAGTCCTCGCGGACCTAGAACCTTACCGATTCGACCCACGATCCCCATCATGTCAGGAGTTGCCACCGTCTTATCGAAGTCGAACCAACCTTCGCTGATTTTCTTGATAAGGTCCTCACCACCGACAAAGTCCGCCCCAGCCTCTTGTGCTTCTTTTTCCTTCTCCCCTTTGGCGAAGGCCAGAACTCGGACCGTCTTCCCCATACCGTGCGGCAGACTCACGGTGCCCCGGACATTCTGATCCGCTTGCCGTGGATCCACACCCAATCGCACCGCCATCTCGACGGTTTCGTCAAACTTCGCGCGCGCCGTTTCCTTTACAAGTCGCAGGCCGTCCTCCAAAAGGTACCGCTGGCTGCGATCTAGTTTGGCCAACGCTGCTCGATAAGATTTTCCATTGCCGCTCATATTTTTCCTTTGGACCTTTGATCAGCCCTCGACTTCCAGACCGAGGCTCTGGGCTGTACCCTCCACAGACTTCTCCGCGGCTGCCAGATCTTTCGCGGTTAGGTCTTTGAGTTTAAGTTCCGCAATTTCCCTGACCTGAGCGCGTGTAACCTTGCCGACCTTTACTTTCCCAGGCTCGGATGAGCCTTTTTCAACCCCGGCTGCCTTCTTTAGCAGAACCGAGGCTGGTGGAGTCTTCGTCACGAACGTGAAGGAGCGATCCGCGTATACAGTGATGATCACAGGGATAATCATTCCCTGTTGAGATTGGGTTGCTGCATTAAAGGATTTACAAAACTCCATTATATTGACGCCCCGCTGCCCTAAGGCAGGGCCAACGGGCGGGCTTGGATTCGCTTGTCCCGCTGGTATCTGAAGTTTGATCTCGCCAATAACCTTCTTCGCCATGGTATCTGATCCTTCTGTTAGTTCCGCTCTACTTGCACAAATTCCAGCTCTACTGGCGTCGCCCGGCCGAAAATGCTAATCAGCACCCTGAGCTTGCCCTTGTCCGGTTTGACTTCCTCCACCACACCGTTGAAATCGGCAAAGGGACCATCCACCACCTTAACATTCTCCCCAACCGAGAAGAGAACCCGGGGCTTTGGTTTAATCGCTCCTTCTTCCATCTGCTGGGTAATGGTCCGAACCTCCTCATCGCTCACCGGCGGGGGATTTGTGCTTCCACCGACGAAACCGGTAACCTTTGGCGTTTCTTTGACGACATGCCAGGTATCGTCACTGAGCTCCATCTGAACTAATATATAGCCTGGGAAAAACTTCCTCGAAGAAGTCTTCTTCTTCCCTTTGACCAGCTCGACCACCTTTTCTACCGGTACTAATATGTCACCGAAGTATTCTTGCTTGCCGAGCGCTTTGATTCTCTCCTCTAAAGCGGCCTTAGCCTTCTGTTCATATCCTGAAAAGGTGTGAACGATATACCATTGTTTCGCCATACGGGAACCCTAAGAAGCTAGTCGACAATCGCTTGAATAGCTTTGGTAAGGCCGAGATCCACAAGTGCCAAGTAGACGGAAATCAAAACCACGACAATGATTACAACCAGGGTTGCCGCGTAAGTTTCTTTACGCGATGGCCAATGGACTTTTTTCAATTCCTGCCAGGACTCTTGAAAGAACTCAGCCAAGCGGCGAACGCTTTCCTGAACTTTCTCGATCCAATCTCCCATGAAATGCCCAACGCGATGAGAATGGCGGGTCAGGCAGGACTCGAACCTGCAACAACCGGATTTGGAGTCCGGCGCTCTAGCCAATTGGAGCTACTGACCCCTGTATCTCAGTTAGATTTTTACCTCGCGATGCAGGGTATGAGTCCGGCAAGAAGAGCAGAATTTCTTAAGAGCCAATTTTTCCGTGGTCTTCTTTCTGTTTTTCGTCGTCGTGTAATTCTTCCGCTTGCATTGGTCGCAAGCAAACCCTATGAGTTCCCGCATGATCGCCGTCTCCCTTCTCTGAACCTACTGGATGATCTTGGTCACGATACCGGCGCCGACAGTTTTTCCGCCTTCCCGGATCGCGAATTTCAAACCCTCATCCATGGCCACCGGTGTAATCAGCTCGATCTCTACATTAATATTGTCGCCGGGCATAACCATTTCGGTACCCTGAGGAAGTTGTACTACCCCCGTAACATCGGTGGTCCGGAAGTAAAACTGTGGCCGATAGCCGTTAAAGAATGGCGTATGCCGTCCGCCTTCTTCCTTGGTTAAAACGTAGGCCTCAGCGTTAAATTTCGTATGCGGCGTAATGCTCCCTGGCTTGGCCAAAACCTGCCCTCTCTCTACTTCCTCGCGCTTGGTGCCGCGCAGCAACACGCCGATATTGTCGCCCGCTCTCCCCTCGTCTAGGAGTTTACGGAACATTTCGATACCGGTTGCCACGGTCTTTTGAGTGGCCCTAAAGCCGACGATCTCGATTTCGTCGCCCACCTTGACAATTCCTCTCTCGACGCGCCCGGTAACCACTGTACCGCGACCACTTATGGTAAAAACGTCTTCTACCGGCATAATGAACGGCTTATCGATATCCCGCACCGGTTCTTGAATGAACGAATCGACCGCCTCCATCAACTTTAAGATTGCCCCCTCGCCCATTTCCGACGTATCCCCCTCCAGCGCTTTCAATGCGCTACCAACAACGATCGGGGTGTCATCACCCGGAAATTTGTATTTGGAAAGCAACTCGCGGACTTCAAGTTCCACAAGATCTAAGAGTTCTTTGTCGTCCACCATGTCCGCCTTGTTTAGGAAGACGACGATAGCTGGAACTCCTACCTGGCGCGCCAAAAGGATGTGCTCGCGAGTCTGCGGCATCGGACCATCGGCGGCTGACACGACGAGAATCGCGCCATCCATCTGCGCCGCACCGGTGATCATGTTCTTAATGTAATCGGCATGGCCCGGGCAGTCCACGTGTGCGTAATGACGCTTGTCAGTTTCGTATTCGACGTGGGCGATGTTTATAGTAACTCCTCGCTCTCTCTCTTCCGGTGCCTTGTCGATCTGATCATACGCAAGAAATTTAGCCTTGCCCTGCTTTTCCAACACCTTCGTAATTGCGGCGGTCAATGTTGTCTTCCCGTGATCGACGTGACCGATCGTACCGATATTAAGGTGTGGTTTCTTACGCTCGAATTTCTGCTTACTCATCGCATCCTCCTATTTCGCTTGCCGTTGACATATGATATTAGGCTGTCGTGGTTTTTGGTCTACAAGTCATATCTGGGCAAAAGCCCAGGAGCGGGATCGAACCGCCGACCTCGTCCTTACCAAGGACGTGCTCTGCCGACTGAGCTACCTGGGCACCCTTTCCCTATTCGTAGGGAATTCACTCACCTTATCCTCACTCACTATCACTATGAACAGCAAAAAAGCGGGAAACGGGATTCGAACCCGCGACCCCAAGCTTGGAAGGCTTGCGCTCTAGCCAGCTGAGCTATTCCCGCGTATATTTTCCCTCATTACTTACATTCATTACAATGGTTAGTTATGGAGAGGGGAGGATTCGAACCTCCGAAGGCATACGCCGGCAGATTTACAGTCTGCTCCCTTTGGCCACTCGGGTACCTCTCCAGATTTTCTTCGCACTATCATGATGAAGACAAGCTGGCGATAGGATTTGAACCTACAACCTACTGATTACAAATCAGTTGCTCTGCCGTTGAGCTACGCCAGCAGCTGCATTGCACCTGTAGGTCAAACCTCCAATGTCTCCAAAATAGGAATCACGATCGGTGAGACCACGTTTTAGCTATTTCCGATGCGAGCTATAAACCCTATCTACTCATCTACCATAAGTCAAGAGCACGTCAAGCGATCAAGTCTCTCCTCTTTCCCTCTCCAGAGGAAAAACTTCGTTTTGTTTCTGGTTGCGGCGAACAAACTCGTAGAGAGCAATCGCTCCAGCTACAGCAACGTTC
>Ga0081455_10000423_pt1 | contig 55377 bp, 57 predicted proteins | sample TabmetS3T2R1_FD_70207 | JGI IMG/M metagenome (GOLD analysis project Ga0081455, IMG submission 70207) | Tabebuia heterophylla rhizosphere microbial communities from the University of Puerto Rico - S3T2R1 | ecosystem: Host-associated > Plants > Roots > Rhizosphere ...
CCGCTGTTCGTCGGCCGTGATGTATCGATCCGTGCCGTTGAAGAGTCTCTTTCCCGTGACCGACTCATTTTCTTAGTCGCGCAAAAAAATTCCGCCGAAGAGGCCCCAAGTCCGTCGGACATCAACCTCGTCGGCACCATCGCTTCGATCATGCGCATGCTCAAGCTTGCGGACGGCCGGGTCAAGATTCTTGTCCAGGGCTTATCCAAAGGAGTAGTCGACACCTACCTGCGCGAGCGACCCTTCTTCGAGGTCAAAATCCGTAAAGTCATCGAACCGACGCTTCCGGAGGTCCCCATCGAGGTCGAAGCCTTGATGCGTACCGCAAAGGAAAAGATCGAGCAGATTCTAAATCTCAAAAATCTCCCGCCTGAGATTGTCATGGTGACGGACAATATCAGTGATCCTGGCGTACTGGCGGACCTGGTGGCGTCCAACTTGCGCCTCAAAATTGAAGAGAGCCAGGCGATCCTCGAAATTTTTGATCCCATCGAACGTTTAAAAAAAGTCAACGAACTTCTCAGCCGCGAGCTAGAGCTCTCAACAATGCAAGCTCGGATTCAAAATCAAGCCAAAGAGGAGATGAGCAAGACCCAAAGGGATTACTTCCTGCGCGAACAACTGAAGCAGATCCAGCAGGAACTGGGTGAGGGCGATGAGCGCACTGAGGAGATTAATGAGCTTAAGAAGCAACTCGATAAAGCCAAGATGCCCGTAGACGTGAAACGGGAGGCAGACAAACAACTCAAGCGACTAGAGCAGATGCACCCGGAATCCTCTGAAGCCTCTTTGGTCCGCACTTACCTTGACTGGTTGGTGGACCTGCCCTGGAGCAAGAAAACCAAAGACAATCTGAATATCAAAAAAGCGAAGCAAGTCCTCGACGAAGATCATTATAACCTCGAAAAGATCAAAGAACGGATTTTGGAATACCTCGCGGTCAACAAGTTGAGACGGAAAATCAAGGGTCCCATTCTTTGTTTTGTTGGCCCCCCGGGTGTCGGAAAGACTTCCCTGGGAAGATCCGTCGCCCGCGCCCTAGGAAGAAACTTTGTCCGCATATCACTGGGCGGTGTCCGTGATGAGGCGGAGATTCGCGGCCATCGACGAACCTATGTTGGAGCTTTACCTGGTCGTGTTATCCAAGGAATTAAGCAAGCCGGATCGAACAATCCGGTGTTTATGCTGGACGAGATCGATAAAGTCGGAGCGGACTTTCGCGGTGATCCTTCGGCGGCGCTACTTGAGGTTTTAGATCCAGAGCAAAACCACGCCTTCAGCGACCACTACCTGAATTTACCGTTCGACCTTTCCAATGTCCTTTTCATATGTACCGCAAACGTGCTGGATCCGATTCCACCCGCCTTGGCGGATCGGATGGAAGTCATCCAGCTATCGGGCTACACCAACGAAGAGAAACTGGAGATCGCCCGCAAATACCTGCTCCCGAGACAACTCGGCGATAACGGCATCTCCACCAAGTATCTCGAGTTCTCCGATGATGCGGTATTACGGATTATTGCTGAGTACACCAAAGAGGCTGGTTTAAGGAACCTTGAGCGAGAGATCGCCTCTATTTGCCGCAAGGTCGCACGAAAGATCGCAGAGGAGAAAAAAGACTTCACCCGGATCACCCGTGCCAACCTTCATTCATTCTTGGGTGCACCGAAGTTTCTGCCGGAAACCGAACAGGAACACCACGAGATCGGCGTTGCCACCGGGCTGGCCTGGACGAGCGCAGGCGGCGAGCTTCTGTTTGTTGAGGCTTCCCTCTCAAAGGGCCGAGGAAACTTGACTTTGACAGGCCAATTAGGCGACGTCATGAAAGAGTCTGCCCAGGCAGCGGTGAGCTATGCTCGCGCTCACGCGCGCAAATTGGGCATCGAAGAGGACTTTTATCAGAAATTCGATATCCACATCCATGTCCCGGCAGGAGCTATCCCTAAAGACGGGCCCTCCGCTGGAATCACCGTGGCAACCGCGCTGATTTCCGCTTTGATGAAGCGGCCGGTGAGTCGCGACGTGGCGATGACCGGAGAGATTACATTGCGCGGCCGAGTGCTACCCATCGGCGGGCTTAAAGAAAAATCTTTGGCCGCCTTTAGGGCAGGTATCAAGACCATTATTCTCCCGGAAAGGAACGAAAAGGACCTTGACGAGGTTCCCAAATCGCTCCGCCGCAGGCTTCGATGGATTGTCGTGAAGAACATGTCTGATGTGCTAAAAGTTGCTTTGTTGCCAGAGCAAAGTCGCGCTCGCCGCGCCGCCCCTGCCACCGCTTCCAAGACGAAACTTAGGATGCGCAAGGGAAAGCCGTGGAAGCGTAGCGCTAGACCGTTGCGAAAAAATCATCAAGAAAGATCCATTCCGCTTCTACCCAGCCATTAAATCGTAGGCTCCGTAAACTTGTTGTGGTCGCCTGGACTGAAGTGCTTGGGGGATTTCGGTGTGACCTATCGAGTGTAGCGGCCATCATTCAATGAAACTCAGTCGCTTAGGCGAATTTGGCTTAATCGAACGAGTGCGACGCACAACCATTCAGGCACGCGGCGTAAACCTGGGTATTGGCGACGACGCGGCCTGGGTCCAGGCAAGGTTCGGTTCATGCCTGCTAACCGCAGATCTTCTTATAGAGGGTGTTCATTTCGACTTTAGATGGACATCTCTCTACGCCCTCGGCTATAAGACTCTTGCCGTCAACATGAGCGACATAGCAGCTATGGGAGGTACACCGGCTTATTTGCTTCTTTCTCTTGGGATTCCCGCCACTTTTGAAAGTCAGGATGTGGAGGAGTTCTATCGAGGGATTCGCTCTTTGGCACGGAAGAGCGGCGTCGCTGTGGTGGGCGGGGATACAAGCATAGCGAAATCCTTGTTTATCTCAGCCTGCTTGGTAGGCCAAGTGCCTTATCGTCCGATCACTCGCAGTGGCGCACAAGCGGGTGACGACATCTATGTCACCGGCACACTAGGCGACTCAGGACTGGGCTTGAAGCTGCTTAAACAAAAGTCTTCAAAACTGACACAACGTACTGCAAAATTTCTTCTCAGGAGACATCATTATCCGACCGCAAGAATCCAAGTTGGAAAGACACTAGCGAAGGAGAAACTCGCTCGAGCAATGATCGACATCAGCGATGGACTCCTCCAAGACTTAGGCCACATCTGCAAGGCCAGCCATGTAGGAGCTATCGTTAAAGAAGAGGACCTACCGCTCTCGCCAGCCTACCGTACTCTGACTGGACGCGATGGGACCGATCACGCCCTTGCTGGCGGGGAAGACTACGAGCTTCTCTTTTGTGCCCGGCGGCGCGATCGCTTGCGTATCGAAAAGCTTGAGAAATTTGTCGATGTTCCCATTAGCCGTATCGGTACCTGCGTGCACCCCCGCAACGGTATAACGGTCTTGAACCGCAAAGGTGATTCCATTGCCGTTCGCGCTGGCGGCCACGATCATTTTACGCATTAATACCTAGGCAGTCTGCGAGTATCCAGAAATTGCGCCGTGATTAACCGAATCTAATGGACGCGGAACGAATTGCAAAACTTCTAGCCGAAGTTCGGCGGGGAAAAATTAGCGTATCACGAGCGGTCGCGCGCTTGCGCTATCTCCCTTTCGAAGATTTGGGATTTGCCAAGGTTGACCATCATCGCGTGCTGCGTCAGGGTTTTCCTGAAGTCATCATGGGACAAGGGAAAGAACCGAAAGAGATCGCAGCCATTGTACGAGCTCTGCGCCGTCGCAAGGCGAATGTGCTTGTCACCCGATTATCCGCCGAGAAAATGACCTTAGTCAAAAAGTTCGTCTCCGGGCTCAAGTATCACGTTGCGGCGCGCGCCGCGACCTGTATCACCACACCGATAAAGATTACGGGAAAGGGTGTGGTGTTGGTAGTCTGCGCGGGCACTTCTGATATCCCCGTCGCCGAAGAAGCCGCCTTAACAGCCGCCATGATGGGCAACCAAGTCGAAAAGCTTTTTGACGTCGGTGTGGCAGGACTTCACCGTCTCTTAGGAAGCCGACAGCAGTTGTATGCCGCGTCCGTTGTTATCGTGATCGCCGGCATGGAAGGGGCGTTGCCAAGTGTGGTTGCCGGACTAATCGACAGGCCGGTCATTGCCGTACCGACCAGTGTCGGATATGGAGCTAGTTTCAACGGACTTGCCGCGCTCCTGGCAATGCTCAATTCATGCGCGGCTGGCATAACGGTGGTCAATATCGATAATGGCTTTGGGGCGGGATTTGCGGCGAGCCTCATAAACCGGGTATAAAATACCTAGTGGATAACACGCGAATCCGAAGACCGAGAAAAAGTACTAGACCATTGAACATAGAATAGCCAAACTATCTGCCCCAAACCGGACAGGAGCATGTTCTCCCGAACGCTAAAGAGGACGCGTCAACCCGCCGACATCTCAAGAAATCGTTCTCTCGTGCCAATTCAACCCCAACCCAGTGATCAGACGACAAATTAACCGTCCATGCCCGCTGGCAGATACCTGTTGTGAAGAAATACTAAGCAACCGCGATCATCGCCAAAGGCTTATGAAATCATGGAGAACCAAAAGAGATACCGTCTAACGCCCCGGCAATCTGAGATCGCTGTAAGAATCTCGGGTAACTCTCAAGCCGATCTCTTTGCCAATTCCGCTTTTGCACTTTTCGACGTCATGACTGACGTCGAGAAAGTTGATATAAAAGATCGTGTGTCTCTGGAGGTGGAGGGGGCGGACCGGGACGACCTGATGGTCAATTGGATGCGCGAGCTACTGTATCTCTATCAGGGAAGCGGCTATCTGCTGAAGGAATTTCACATCCGGGAGGCAAAAGATACCCTGGTGAAGGCGGAAGTATGTGGCGAGAAGATCGATCCCGATCGTCACGAGATTAATAAAGAGATTCTTGGCATCGCTTATCACCAAAGCCGGATGCAAAAAACCGGTGATCAGTGGACTGCACAATTGATCTTTGAAATCTGAAACTCATGACGCCGCTCACCGACACCGAATACGAGGGTACTGCGCTGATCGCGGACCCCATCCACCGTTACATTCAATTCACGGTACCGCTGAACAAATCTGAAGTAACTGAAAAAGCACTCATCGACTCCCCGTGGGTGCAGCGATTGCGTTACATTTATCAATTGCAAAGCGCCCGTTGGGTTTATCCTTCGGCTGAACATAGCCGTTTTCAGCACTCCCTTGGTGCTATGCACATGGCGGGAGAATTCGCAAAGCATCTTTATCCTTCTCTACAAAAAGTCCTTGGTGACGAGTGTCCGTCGGCTCCTTTTGTTGAAGAATATATGCGAGTTACAGGGCTTCTGCACGACGTGGGACATGGACCCTTCGGCCATTTTTTCGATGATAATTTTCTCTACGCATACGACTTAACCCACGAGGATCTCGGACAGATCATCATCCAAACCCATTTGGGTGAAATCATTAGCGAGCTACGACGCAGTCCCAGTGGTCCGTTTGATCCAGGTGAGGAGCTGCGACCTGAAGATATCGCGTTCCCGATTAAGAAAGATGGCAAGGAAGACCATCGTAAGCCGAAATGGGTAAGGTTTCTGGAGCCGCTTACGAGCGGCATCTTTACTTTCGACAATCTGGATTACGTATCGCGAGACTCCTATATGTGTGGGGTCGCCGTCGGACCCGTAGATCGTGCACGCCTCATCCACTACACGTTTTTCTCGCCCAAGGGTCTTACCTTGCATAAGGCGGGGAATAGCGCACTGACTATGTTTCTAAATACTCGACTCTACCTTTACACCAATGTCTATTACCACCGCACAACGCGAGCCATCGATCTACATTTGAGAGAGATTTTCCCTGAAACCATGCGTGTTCTCTTTCCAGGCAATCCCGCTGAGCACATGGACGAATATCTCTACTTGACGGATTGGTCATTGCTTGAGGAAGTTTCCCGCTGGCGCCGAAACAAAGGCGACCTGGCAGCTTTAGCCAAGGAATGGGAAACGGTGCTCCACCGCGAAGTCAAATGGAAGATGGCATACGATCGGACTCTGTCGCTCAACGAGCTTCGCTATGGAGTGGCTTTGATACAAGACACCGACTGGGAAAAGAGAATTCGCTCGGCGTTACCGCCGGCTGCGCGAGATCTAGTGTTTCGGGTGGACATGGCCACCCAAGATCCGCGACCGGAAAATCCGTTCGCTATGGGAAAGAAACAAATCCACATCTTCGACCCTTCCACCGGTGAGATTACCAAAGAGTCCCTGGCCGAGCTTTTCGAGTTTATCCCGTCCAAGGTTGTCCAATTCCGAGTTTTTGCCTTGAACCACGAGCAGGATCAGTTATTGTCCGAGGTTGCGGAAAGTACGCTGAAGGGGCAGTCTCCGTCCGTAAAAACCAGCGTTTGACGACAGGCCGTATGCTAGGGAAACGGACAGCATAGTGCGTGTCGTCTCTATATCCTCCGTGGCTCATCGAGTTATCTCTGAGCACGCAATCGCGTGCTTTTTCTGGGTGAGAGTCACAGCTCCGTTCGACTGGTGTGCCAAATGCAGCTAGATCTGCTCATTTTCGGGGGAGGGGTTGCTGGACTCTGGTGTTTAGACCGTTTTCGCCGTGCAGGTTATTCTGCAATCCTCATGGAATCGAGGGCTCTCGGCTGCGGCCAGACAATCCAAGCGCAGGGAATCATCCACGGGGGCGGAAAATATGCGCTGCGTGGAGTCCGTGATTTCACAGCCGTGCAATCTACCAAGGCAATGCCGGAGCGCTGGCGACGCAGTCTGGCCGGCGAAATCGAACCGGACCTGCGTGCAGCTCAGGTTCTTTCAGACCGATGCCACCTCTGGCTGCCGTCAGCGTCAATGGCGGCACGGATGCTATCTTGGGGATTCATGCCGCTACTTGCAAAAGGGGGGCTCCTTTCAACACCGCTCCAGGAACTGCCGGACTCAATGTGGCCGGACGCGCTCCGAGGTTCAGCGCTTGCTGTTTATGCACTTGCGGAGCCAGTTCTTGCAACCGGTTCAATTCTTGACGCACTGGCGCGCCCTCACCGTACGCGGATCTTCTCTTACGATGTTTCCGATCTGCAATTCGCTAACCGACGGGTGAAAATCGCCGATACGCTTTTTCAGCCGCGCTCGGTCGTATTCGCGGCAGGCGAGGGCAACGCTGAACTCATGCGAAGAGCGGGAATCCACGAGGACCTGATGCAGCGTCGCCCACTCAAGATGATATTGCTTAGGGGTAACGCTCTGCCAACGCTGTTCGGCCATTGCATCATGCACGGAAGGACGCAAATAACCATCACGACGCCGACTCAGGGTGTATGGCAGGTCGGGGGCGAAATTGCGGAAAAACTCGCAACTCAGGAAAACTTGGAAAACGGGAGACGGTCAGCCATGAAAGAACTCCGGCATTGCCTACCCGGGCTGGATTTCTCGGCAGTCGAGATCGCCATTTATATGGCTGCTCGGGCGGAAGCCAGAACTGCGGAACAAAGGCGGCCAAGTGGTGTTCATGTCTCGCGTGTTGCTCCTGGAATAATTGTTGGCTGGCCCACCAAGCTTTCGATGGCGCCGATCCTGGCAGAAGAAATTTTCGCCTTGGTGCACGACGAACTGAAGCAACCGGGGGATTATGACGAGCCATCGTTACCATGGCCCACGCCGCCTGTGGCACGGCACCCCTGGGAGGAGGTCGAATGGTTTCCCGCTCGCTAGGGCAAACGGGATTGACCGTAAGCCGTATTGGTCTTGGAACAACTAAACTGGGAAGAAACACCGATGTGAAGTATCCCCAAGCTTTTGCCCTCCCCTCGGACAAACAGGTCAGCGTTTTGCTCCACACTGCTTTAAGAGCGGGAGTGAATTTAATCGATACTGCGCCAGCCTATGGTGCAAGCGAAGCGCGACTTGGAGCCGCCATGGTCAGTTACTGTGATCGTTTCATCCTCTGCACCAAGTGCGGTGAACAGTACGGCAACGGTCATTCTACATACGATTTTTCCGCGGACGCGATCACCACTTCACTGGAAGCAAGCTTGAGGTATCTGCGCGTCGATCATGTCGACATTCTCTTGTTACACTCCGACGGGCGGGACGTTGAAATTCTCACCCGGACCGATGCGGTAGAGACGCTTAGACATCTGAAACAAACCGGTAAGACAAGGGCGATAGGTATCTCGGCAAAGACCCAGGATGGAATCCGCGAAGCCTGCCGAACCCTCGATGTGATCATGGCCCCATTTAGCCAGACGGATCCTAGTCTAGCGGAAGCCTTGAGACAAGCGCACCGAGCCGGTCTAGGCGTGCTCGCCATTAAGGGACTCTCCAGCGGTTACCTTGAAGCGCGGCCCGCCATTGAGTTTGTACTCAGACAAGAATTTATCGATGCGCTGATATTGGGAACCATCGATCCTGAGCACCTTAATGCAGCGGTTGCAATAGCGGAGAATGTAACTGCAGGGAGCTAGCACGAAAATTGTGCGCTCCCCAGCCACAATGCTGGCTTTGCTCTTTCGCAATGACTTCTCCTAACTAACTTTTGGTTGAAACGCCCAAGGCCCAATCTTTACCTGTACTTTCGTTTCCGTTAGATTCATTTCACCTTGCGCGAGTTGTACGATGCTCATAACGCTCACTACCGATTTCGGCTACAGAGACCCTTTCGTGGGGACCATGAAGGGTGTCATTTACGGAATTAATCCACAGGCACGAGTAATAGACCTGAGTCACGGTATACCTGCGCAGAACATCATGGCTGCGGCGCTGGTCCTGCGTCAGGCAACGCCTTACTTTCCACGCGGAACAATCCATGTCGTAGTGGTGGATCCTGGAGTGGGCAGCACACGCCTGCCTTTGCTTATGGAACTCGAGGGAAGCTATTTCATCGGCCCAGACAATGGAGTGTTGAGTCTTGTTATGGAAGAGAAAACACCGGGGCGCATCATTCACCTTTCGAATCCCGCTTACCAGCTGCAGCCCACCAGCGCGACCTTCCACGGACGAGATATCTTCGCCCCAGGGGCTGCCTATCTCTCACGCGGCGTTGCGCCAGAAACTTTTGGCGAAACTATAAAGGATTTCGCTAGGCTGACCTGGCCCGCGGTTATCAAAACCGGGACGACAATAAAAGGAGAGATTGTGTACATTGACGGTTTCGGTAATCTGTCTACCAGTATCGGCGCGGACGATCTAAAGGAACTACCTGGACACAAACTCCGGATCAAGCTTCACGACCTGTCAATTCTCGGTCTGGCGGCAAATTACGCGGCGGTTGAACAGGACAAGTATCTTGCGTTACTCAACAGTTGGGGACTATTGGAGATTGCTGTTTACAAGGGGAGTGCACAGAAGTGTAGCGGCGCGACGATCGGGGACAAAGTCGAGGTCACCTGGGTTCCATAAGAGGATTGAAGCCCAAACGGGGGTCATTCATGAGCGATCGATTAACCTGGGACCAGTATTTTATGACCATAACACAGCAGGTAGCGGAACGTTCCACCTGTACCCGCGCCAAGGTCGGGGCAATTATCGTCCGGGATAAGAATATCCTCGCTACAGGCTACAACGGCGCGCCGGCTGGCATGCCCCACTGCACAGACGTCGGTTGTCTGATCTATCAATCCAAGACCCCCAACGGGGATACCGAGGAGAACTGCTTCAGAACCATCCACGCAGAGATGAATGCGATTGCTCAAGCCGCAAAGAACGGCTCAAGCATAAAGGATGCGGCTATATATATTACCCATACTCCATGCATTCATTGCCTGAAACTGCTGGTCAACACCGGGATCAAGGACATTTACTACTTGAAACCCTACAAACTTCACACTTTAGACGAGTTGCTGCGCTATACCCAGGTGCATCTTCATGGAGTCGAGCTCCCTCCAAAATAAAAGGGCGGGAGAAGAACCCCGCCCTTTCGGTTTCTATTGCAATCACGAATGTTAGATTTTGCCGCTCAGGATAATCGCGATAACGAAGCCATAGAGTGCTAGCGCTTCCAGTAGCGCCAGGGTCAGCACTAACGGTAAGAACAGCTTATCGGCAGCATTGGGATTCCGGCCGATGCTTTCCATCGCGGCCGCGCCAACTCGCCCCTGGCCCAAACCGGCGCCAAAGGCAGCGACCGCGACGGCCAAGCCCGCGGCAATCCCAACGGCGGCCTTCATCTGGGAATCGCCCGCGGCAGCACTTTCGGCAGCGGCCATCGCGACTCCCGAGCTAATGAGGCTCACGAAAAGTCCGCCCAAAAATGCGAACAGTTTCCTCATCTCCTTTCCTCCTTTCCAGCGAATCTGGCCTACCACTCCTCTCTCATCATCCTCCCCGAGCGGCCCATCGCTTAATGATGTAACTGCTGGGCTTCGTGTCCATGTTCTTCTTCGTGTCCATGGCCGACGACAGCCAATGCGACATAGATCATGCTCAAGACCATAAACACAAAAGCTTGTATTACCGATACCAGAGCTCCCATCACGTAAAAGGCAACCGGTATCACAAGTTTCGTGAGCCCAGTGAAAGCACCAATGACCTCGTGGTCTCCCATGATGTTGCCAAACAGACGCAACGAGAGAGAGACCGGTCTAAATGCGTTAGAGAACAGCTCCAAGATTAAGAAAAATATAACCGAGATAAGCAGAACCGGCACAAATGCCAGCTTTGAAAGAAATCCCTTTCCAGGAAGATAGGTCATCGGCCCAATGAACTGCTTGAAATAGGCTATTCCCTGCTCGCGCACGCCGATGACGTTATACCCAACGAAAGACACCAGCGCCAGGCCCAAAGTCGTGTTGAGGTTACCCGTTGGCGACGCAAAACCGGGCAAGAGCCCCATCAGATTGCTAAAGAGAATGAAGAAGAAAAAGCTCGCAAAGTAAGGAACATACCCACGCCCAGCTTTACCAATGATGGCGTCACTTTGGCGTACGATCACATATTCAAGCAACAGTTCGACAATGTTGCGTGCGCCAAGTTTTTCCTCGGGGATCGTCGGATCCGCTGCCCGCGCTAGCGCGGAGCGCGCGCTTAAAGCAAAGACAATAACTATAAGCGCCGCTATAAGAGCAAAAAACGTGTGCTCCGGGAGCAGTGCCTGCAATCCATGCGGCAGTAAATAGTACCAAGTAAACCCATGCTCCATCGACTACGTCCCCAATTTAATTCTCGTTCTTAGGGTCTCGACCAGAATTGCCAAAAGCAAAGTCGAAAACCCTAAAGCAAAGGATAGCGCGTCGACTTGGACACGAAAGAAGAGCGCGGCCAACAGCGCTAGAAAGATAGCGATCTTTAGTATCAACAGCCCGACACCTGCCTTGACTCTTCCTTTACCAGCCAAGGGCGTTAACACCCAGGCAACACCATAGCTTAAGAGGAGGAAGTTTATCCCCATGAACAGTCCGCCGATGAGTAAGCTTTGTGGCTCGACGAATTTTCCCGGAGCGAGGGTTACCAGCAGCGCCAAAAGCATGACTAGGTGCCATAACTCAATGCGGAGTATCGTCTTTTTGGACTCGGCTTCCATCCCGTTCTCTGGCAAAATGCTTAAACCAGTACACCAATCTCACGAAGGCTCCAGCAAAAGATAGCAAGGTAACAATTATCAATAACCAAGGGGACGTACCGAAGTACTCGTCCAACAGGTGCCCTACGAGTAGCCCGCCCAGTATGGTTCCGGGAAGCTCAAAAGCGATACCGAGGTATAAACTCGCTCGTCGCAGGAACGGAGCATGGCTCGCTTGCTGGCGATCAGGGCGGCCCCCAACTTTCCCCACTGGCATAGTTTCCTATCATGAAGGTTCTAGAGGGTCAACTTAGGTTTTCCGCAGCGACCCATTGATCAAAGGCTTCGATGGTCTTGGCCAAATCCGCTTCTGTATGGGCAAGTGATAGAAACGCCGCCTCAAAGGGCGCTGGCGGCATGTAAATGCCGCGTTTTAACATGCCGTGAAAAAATCCCGCAAATGCCTCGCGGTTACACTTTCGTGCTTCGGATGCATTCCGGACCGTGTCTACACCAAAGAAAAGCGTCATCATGGAGCCGACCCGATTAATTGTGGCGCGCGTGCGATTCTTTGTAAGCACGCGCTCGAACCCCGTTTCTAGTGCTGCGCCGCGAACCTCTAGGGCCTTGTAGACTCCTGGACGCGAGAGCAATTCCAATGTTGTTAACCCAGCAGCCACCGCGAGCGGATTCCCGGAAAGCGTTCCCGCTTGGTAAACTGGCCCCTCAGGAGCAAGCAGATCCATGATATCCCGTCTACCGCCGAAACCGGCCAATGGAAGGCCTCCGCCTAAAATTTTGCCTAAACAGGTCAGATCCGGCTGAATTTCGTAAATCTCTTGAGCACCACCGAGTGCCAGGCGAAAACCAGTAATCACTTCATCGAAAATCAATAAGGAACCATAACTGCGGGTAATTTTTCGTAGGAAGCTGAGAAATCCCGACGCTGGAGGAATAACTCCCATATTTCCACAAACCGGTTCAACAATCACTGCAGCAATACTCTTTTTGTGCTTGCTGAAAAGTTTTTCGACCGAGTCAACACCATTGAATGTTGCTACCAGCGTTTCCCTCGCAAATCCTGGTGGAACCCCTGGGCTATCCGGTAAGCCCAATGTCGCGACACCTGATCCCGTTTTTACCAACAGCCCATCAACGTGACCGTGATAACAGCCATCGAACTTAACGATTTTTGTCCGACCGGTGTAGGCTCGCGCCAGGCGCAGGGCACTCATCGTTGCTTCGGTACCTGAACTCACCAATCGTATCTTTTGGATGGATGGAACAAAACGACACACAGTTTCCGCGAGTTTAACTTCACTTTCCGTGGGTGCACCAAATGTAGTTCCTCTTTTCGCAACCTGCGCGAGACAGCGCAAAATATTTCCGTTCGCGTGTCCCAAGATCAATGGTCCCCAGGATCCAACAAAATCGATATACGGCTTTCCATCCGCGTCAATGATATATGATCCTCTACCGCGGCCGATGAATTTCGGCGCGCCGCCGACAGCCTTCCACGCTCGCACCGGACTGTTGACACCACCAGGAATTTTTTCGAGCGCACGTTTGTAAAGTTGCGTTGACCTACTCGTCGACATCGGTGCAACTCTCGTAACATCACGGGTCGCAAAGTGTCAAGGTAACTGAAAAAAACAAAGAAAAAAATTTTCTTAAACTTTTTTCTTGCAAAGAAATCTGAAAAGGATTATGAAATTTTCTTCCGAATCTCGCGCAATAACTTTTGTGCTACTCGCACTCCGATGTTCCAAAACTTTTCTAGTTTATCGTTGACAAAAATGCTGGGAAATTGTTGTCGGTGGCTCAAGATCTTAGTTTAGTGTTTGGTTGATATCTGCGCGGTTGTTGCTTGGTAACTAATGGATTTATCAAATCTTTTTTGGTTATCCACAGTTGTGGATAATATTGTTTGTAACTATTTGAAACGGTTTCTTCTCAACCGGCTAACAAGCTAAGTGGTGTTTAACAATGGATGCTCTATGGCAAGGGGCGCTCGCGGAACTTAGAGAGCAGCTCGGTAAGCAAAATTTTGAAACTTGGATCAAGCCGATTCGTTTCAATGAACAAAAGGGTAATGAGATACGACTTGATGTTCCAAACAAGTTCTTTCGGGATTGGCTAATGGATCATTTTGTGGAATCTATCGAGCAAGTACTGCGATCCGTTGCTCGTCAGGAAGTAAGGGTCTGCCTGACAGTCAACGAGAGCTTGCAAACCAAAGAATTGCCAGTGAGAGGTGAAAGAAAGATCGACCGAGAGCATGAGAGACCCCAGCGCGCCAACAATAACCTTATTGCCAAGTACACATTTGATAATTTCGTTATCGGCGCAAGCAATCAATTTGCCCATGCTGCATCAATGGCGGTAGCCAACCAACCGGGTGAACACTATAACCCGCTATTTATTTATGGTGGGGTCGGGTTGGGAAAGACTCACCTGGTCAATGCCATTGGTCATCGGGCAAGTGATAGACGCCCAAGTATGAAGGTTGCCTATCTGAGTTCGGAGTCCTTCATGAACGAGCTCATTGGCTCGCTTAGGAGGGACAGGATGGATGAATTCAAAAGCAAGTTCAGAAACGTCGATCTCCTTATCTTAGACGATGTTCAGTTTATCGCCGGAAAGGAGAGAACCCAGGAAGAGTTCTTTCACACCTTCAACTCTCTCTATGAATCACACAAGCAGATCGTCATCACCTCCGACAAATTCCCAAAAGAAATTCCAGGGTTGGAAGATCGACTCCGCAATCGATTTGAATGGGGATTGATAGCGGATATCCAGCCGCCGGATATGGAAACGAGAGTCGCGATCCTGCAAAAAAAGGCCGAGACTGAAGCTGTTCAACTGCCCCACGAGGTTGCCATTTTTTTAGCGGCAAACATCGATTCCAATGTGAGGGAGTTGGAAGGCTCTCTTACTCGCCTTGGCGCCTTTGCTTCGTTAACGAGATCAATCATTACGGTGGACCTGGCAAAAGAGGTGCTGCGAAATACCCTGAAGGGAGCGCAGCGAGAAATCACGGTTGAGGGGATTCAAAAAACCATTTGTGACTACTACAACATAAAGCTAGGTGATTTGAAGGCAAAAAGGCGCACCAAGAATATCGCATTTCCTCGACAAGTAGCAATGTACCTCTGTCGGAAGTATACAGAGACATCCTTCCCGGCAATCGGCGACAAATTCGGCGGCCGCGACCATTCCACCGTAATCCACGCCTCAAAAACCATCGAGAAAAAGATCAAAGAAGATCCCTATATGCAAACGACAATCGAGAAACTCGAAAGAAACCTTAACGTCAGGAAATAGTTGTGGATATCTTGTGGTTACTTATGGCATTCTGTGTTGACAACACAGCCGGTTCAAAGGCAATGGCTATGGTAATTGTAATACCGGGAAAAAGCACGAGCCAAAACCACAGGTAAGAGTATTGAATTTTCAAAGCAATACCGACTTTTCCCGTTTGTCCACAGCCTCTACTAGTACTCCTTAATTACTTTATATATAAAGACAGTCAGGAGGAAGCATGGAAATTAAAGCTAAGCGGGGAGATCTTCTCGCCACGCTTTATTGGACGCAAAGTATCGTTGAGCGTCGAAATACAATGCCTATCTTGGCGAATGTACTTGTAGAATCTCAAAAGGGTGAGATTCACATTACTGCTACGGATCTGGAGGTAGGTGTCAGAGGCCAAGTCGACGGTGATGTCGTAAAAGAGGGGACGATAACCGTCAACGCAAAGAAACTGTATGAGATCATTCGGGAGGTACCAAACGAGCAAGTGCAGTTGAAACGCCTCGAAAATGAATGGATGGAGATTCGGAGCGGGAAATCGGTATTCAAAATTGTTGGCATGGAAGCGCGGGAATTTCCGCAGTTCCCAAAATTCGACGGCAAGGGGCTGTCGACCATCCCAGCGTCGAGTATCCGCGAGATGATAGAGCGGACCATTTTTTCGGTCTCGACAGATGAGACCCGCTATAGTCTCAATGGTGTCTTCGTCGAAGAGAGCGAGAAAGGGAAAGTGAGAATGGTGGCGACGGATGGCCATCGTCTAGCCTTTGATGAACGCAGTTTAAGCTCATTTGGTTTGTCAAAGGGAGTGATCCTGCCACGCAAAGGGCTAGCCGAGCTAAAAAAACTCCTTGAAAGTGGAGAAGATGGCGTCGTTTCGATGGGTTTTAAAGAGAACATGGGATTAGCTATCAAAGACAAGGTAGAGCTATTCATGCGCCTTATCGAGGGTGACTTTCCCGACTACACCAAAGTGATTCCGAAAGGTAACCCCAACATCGCAAAGATCGAGCACAATGAGTTCTTGCAAGCTATCCGTCGAATTTCCATTTTGTCTAGTGAGCGGTACAAAGGCATCAAGCTCGAATTTAAGGAAGACCGGGTTCTGATATCCGCCAATAATCCTGATTTGGGCGAAGCGGTTGAGGAGATTGAGGCGGAATACAAAGGTAAAGCGGTGGCCATTGGATTTAATGCGCGCTATCTGATCGATGTACTTGGAGTTATGGCAGGTGATGGAGATATCGAGATCGCATTGAAGGATGAGCTCAGTCCCAGCATCATTCATAAAAGCGGGGACGAAGGCTATATTTATGTGCTAATGCCGATGCGTCTTTGAAAGTTCCTGTTCGATAATTGATTTTATTTACCGTTGACTCCGGTATCTCTGATCTAGAGAATATTTCTCTTCCAGTCCAACGATTTCGTTAAACTCATCGAATGGCATCAGCCGATCGAGCATTTTTGTGGTCGACCCTTCGCGTCGCAACGTCGAATATATATCCGTCAGTGATTTCGCGATGGAGTAAAGCGGCGCAAGTGGCCAGACGATAAGATCAAAACCCAAGTCTTTTAATTCTTGCGGGTCCATCAGAGGGGTGACTCCACGCTCGAGCATGTTTGCAACCAACGGACCTGGCACATGACTGGCGATTTCCTTCATCTCTTCTTTGCTTTCTGGCGCTTCCACGAAAACGGCATCGGCCCCGGTTTCCTTGAAAGCAATCCCCCGGGCGATAGCTTCGGCAAGACCGAGGGCCTGCCGGGCGTCCGTTCGAGCAACAATGTAGAAGTCGTGATCGTTTCTGGCCTCAATCGCGGCGCGTAGTTTCTTCAGCTGCTCATCCAGGGGAATCACCTGTTTTCCCTTCATATGGCCGCAGCGCTTGGGCCATATTTGATCTTCTAGGAACATTCCGGCGGCGCCAGCGCGGATGAGGTCATGAACGGTCCGGATGACATTTATAGCGTTGCCATAACCCGTATCTGCGTCTACGATTACGGGCGTGTCGACAACGGAACAAATCCGTTGAGCCGCAGTAACGACTTCGGTTTGAGTGAGAAGACCAAAATCGGGTTCACCTAATAGGGTGGCGGAAAGGCTATAGCCGGTGATAAAAATCACTTCGAATCCTGCGCGCGCGGCGATCTTAGCGCTCAGCGCATCGAAGACACCGGGCATAACCAGCTGCCCCCTTTCACTTAAATATCGACGAACTAGCTTTGCCTTCTCCATAAGGGCCCCCTGTTACCAAAGTCTCTGCTCAGGGCCAAAACCGAACCGAGAGCAATTGATTCAATATTATCTCCTAGGTGACCGGCCGAAACCACGCTGTTGTGTGCTGGGTTCAGGTTTCGGCGAGGCACGCAAGAGTCTTGCAGGCTTAAGGCCCAGGATGTCGTCGCCATAACGCGATTTGTCCAAGTGGTCGTAGCGAGCCTTAATTCGCTGGCGTACTTGGTGCCGCTTGGCCATGTCATTCCTCGCCAGTTTGAGTTCCTCGAGATCAAGCGAGACATCTGCTTCGTGACCGCGTAGTTTCAAGTGCAAGGTGAAACGTGTGCCTTCGCCCTCACGTGCCGTATAGTCGATCTTTTTGTTGATGCTGCGAATTATGTCGCGTAGTAGGGCTTCTTCTTCCTGATGGACGCCTTTCCCGAACATAGCTTATCTCCTCCGGTAACGACAGGCGCGAGTGCCTGAGGTTCTTTGCTGAGGCTAGGAAATTTCCAAAAACAAGATCGTCGCGAATTTACGCCAATACGAAAATAAGTTCAATCGGCGGGTTGATCACCCCAATGTATGGAGTCCCTTGTGGGGCGGTCCAGCGGCCGCGGCAAGGCGACGAAGCCATCTTGGTCCCTCGCCAGCAATGATGGGCATGTCTGTGTTACGAGTGCGCCGCGGTATTAATGAACAGATCTTCCAGAGCAATCTTTCTACCGAGCAACCCTTGCTCCTGAGAATACTGCATTAGTGTTTCCAGGTTCTTCCGATTGCTCTCGCCGAGACCGTAGGCCCATGGATCCGCTCCAAGAACCTCCTCTTGTTCTTCCAAAAAATGGCGAAACCAAGCTAAGGGTACGATCCGCGGATTCTCCATGCGTTTATAGGCGACTTTTTTTGACTCTTCAAAGGCTTGCATTAGATTGATCGGCACCCAGGGGTATTTCTCCACCACTTCGTGCTTGATAGCGGTCGTATGCATGATCGGGAAAATGCCGGTACGCTTGAAGTATTCGATCTCGAGTTCCCTGTAGGCTGGGAAAAGCCGACTGACTCGCTGATCCTTATTTAAAATCGGTTGAATCAATTCCGGGTGGATCAGAGCATCGAGTTCACCTTCGACCAACATTTGTTCAACGTTTTTACCTGCTGCAACCCGCTGGATATTGAGGTCGGACGGCGGTGTCCATTCCACTTCTTCCTCATCCTGCTTGAACCATCGAATGCTTCGGTGCGGCAATTGATATTCATGCTCCAAAATGCCGCGGATCCAGAGATTGGCGGTCGCCTGAAAATTCCGTAAGCCCACTTTTTTCCCAACCAGGTCCTTCGGTTTGCGAATGTTTTTAGCAACGTTTAAAAAAACAAACCCGTGCCGGAACCGGCGGTGGAGAAAAACTGGGATCGCCGCAAACGGCAATCCGAGATATTTTGCCATCAGGTAATTCGACATAGAAAGCTCGGCAATGTCGAATTCATGGTTACGGATCATGCGCCAATGCCGGATATCCGAGGTCATGTCGGTCAAAACCGTCAATTCAATCCCATCCGGCTTGACGGTTCCTTCTTTTAAGGCGCGAATGCTCTCGTAATCACCGCAGGCCAAAGTGAGATGCAATTTATTGCTCATTGGGGCTATCTAACATGCTTGCCGAAGATTGCCAACTCTTGAATTGACAAAGCGAATTGTTACCTTTAGGGATATTTTTGGCCTGGCTAGGATGACCACAGGAGAAACCATGAAACGAATTTGGCTCAACGCATTCATAACGGCAATCACACTCTTTCTCTCTACCGTCGCTTGGTCACAGACAAAAACTCGCATCAATTGGACGGCCGTCACGGGAGCTCAAAGCGGGATGTTCATGGCACAGCAGGAAGGCCTTTTCAAGAAAAATGGCCTGGATGTAGAGCTGATCCATATTCCATCAAGTTCGCGTGGCATTCAGGCGATCTTGGCGGGCGAAATTGGGTTTTCTTTTATGGACGGCGCCAACGAAGTCCAAGCGAATCTCAAAGGCGCAAACTTGGCACTGGTTGCCGGTGCCACCAACCGTCAAGTTTTCTCCTTGATGGCGAAAGCGGATATCAAGCGAATCGCAGATCTGAAGGGCAAGAAAATCGGTATTACCCGGATAGGCTCATCGACCCACACCTCGGCGCTCTACGCGCTTAGTACGGCTGGGTTGCGGCCGTCGGATTATCAACCTTTACCCTTGCTGGAAGTGCCGAATATCTATACCGCTTTGGCGGCTGGCCAGATCGACGCCGGTATCATGTCGCCGCCGACCAATGCGCGCGCAAAGCGCTCCGGTTTTGTCGAGCTGATGAACGTCGCCAAAGAAGGTCCGGAGTTTGTCTCTGTCGCGGTGGGCACTAGCCGGTCCTATATAAAGGCCAACGAGGATATGGTGCGGCGTGTGGTTCGTGCCTACGCCGAGGGAGTACAAATCTTCAAAGTCAATAAGCCGGCGGCGCTCAGGATGATTCAGAAGCAACTCAAGGTTAGCGATCCGGAGATCCAGGAAGATACCTACAGCCAATTCCGTGATTACCTCGAATACCCGCCCTACGTGAGCCGGAAAGGAATGGAGGCTGTGCTCGCGGAGTTTGCCGATAAGGATCCTGCAGCCAAGGCAGCCAAACCTGATGATTTTATCGATATGCGCTTTATCGCGGAGCTGGAAAAGGAAGGTTTTTTTAGAAGGTTTGCTATTAAATAAGCAAACCAAGAAAACGAGATCAGCGCGTAACCTAACTTGACTTACGTGATTTTTTGGCTCTGCGAACGAAGTAATCCCACATTGAGCCCAATCGGTGCGGTGTATATATTTGCTCGTATTTGACCTTCGCCTCTTCTTCGCTGGTCCAGGAAGGGTCACCAGAAGCAGTCGCCATTAGCTGTATGCGCGCCGCCTTCTCCAGAAATATGGCGTGGAGCGTTGCCACTTCGATGCTCTCACCCACCACCGTCGAACCATGATTCTTCATTAACACACCGCGGCATTTGCCAAGACTCTTCGCTACTTCCTTGCCCAGCTCGGGGCTGCGGATCAATGCCGTCGTATAATCAAATAGCGGCAAACCATCGTGAAAAATATTGCCTTCGTGGCTAATCGGTCGAAGCGGCTGCCGGAGAGAGCCAAAGGCGGTGGCATAGAGCGGGTGCGAGTGGACAACGCAGTTCACATCCGAGCGCGCTTTATAAATCTCGGTATGGATAAAGACCTCCGAGTGTCGCTCATACTTGCCCTCCACCTTTTTGCCGCTTAAGTCGACAACGATGATGTGCTGAGGCCGGATCTCTTCGAACCCGAAACTATGCGGCTTCATAAGGACTCGCTCCTGTCCCGGGATACGCACTGACACATGGCCGAGAATATTATCCCAATGACCCTCGTGAGCGAGGATGTTGCAGGAATACGCTAGGGTTTCTTTTAGCTCCTTGATGCTAGGCATGGATTCTCCTTGTTGACGGGGAATTCGGGTCAGTTTTTTGACCGTAAACGAAATCTTTGAATCTTCCCGGTAACTGTCTTTGGGAGATCGTCAACAAACTCGACCCAGCGGGGATATTTATAGGGCGCGAGTTTGCTCTTTACGTAGGATTGAAGCTCGGTTTGTAACTGCGCACTCGCTGTGAACTCGCTCTTCAGTAAGACATAGGCCTTGGGCTTGAGGAGTCCATCGGCGTCGTGGCCGCCTATGACCGCGGCCTCCAAGACTGCTGGATGTTCCATTAGGGTGTTTTCGATTTCGATGGGGGACACCCACAGGCCACTGACCTTAAGCATGTCATCAGAGCGGCCGCAGTACCAATAATAGCCTTCGGCGTCGCAGTAGTAAGTGTCGCCGGTCTTGAGCCACTCCCCCTGCATCATTTTTTTTGTTTGTTCGTGCTTGTTCCAGTAATAGGGCGCATTGGCGTCACCCTTCACCATGAGATTGCCAACCTCGCCGACCGGAACCTCGTGTCCTTCGTCGTCGACTATCTTTGCTTCAAAGGCGGGTGTCACTTCGCCGCTGCTTCCCGCCTTGGCTCTTCCCGGCCGATTGGCAAGAAAATCGTGAGTTGCCTCGGTGGAACCGACCACGTCCAGAAGCTCGACGCCGAATCGATCCTTCCATTGATGAAACAAAGCAGGCGGCAACGGTTCGCCAGAGGAAAGGCAGATTCGGAGCGAGCTCAGGTCGTAGCTCTTTTCCACACGTAGCAAGCGAGCATAGAGGGTAGGAACGGAGAAGAAAAAGGTCGGATGATACTTGTCGATCACCTGGAGAATCTTCTCCGGTTCGGGTCGCTCGGGCCAAAGAACTGTTGCCGCGCCGAAACGAAACGGGAAATAAAGGGAATTGCCGAGCCCGTAGGCGAAGAACAGCTTGGAAGCAGAGAAGCAAATATCATCCTGGTCCATTCCGAACACGGGTTTAACGAACAGATCCGTGATGGTGATCATGTCGTGTTGCAGATGAACAGCACCTTTGGGCGACCCGGTGCTACCCGATGTGTAACCCCAGAACGCGACATCGTCTTTGTTGGTGGCCTCAGCTTCCAGTTTGGCCGAGGCTTTATTGATTAAGCTCTCGTAGGAAAGGGCTTTTCCTGTAGCCTTGCCAACGACGATCACCCGTTTCAAATAGGACGTTCGGTCCCAAACTCTTTCAATTTCAGGCAGAACCGATTCATGTAGAATGATTGCGCGAGCCCTGCTGTCGTTGAGCAAATACTCATAATCCTTTGCGCCCATCCACGGATTGATGGGAATGGGAACGGCGCCGATCTTGATAGCGCCAAAAAAACCGAAGGCGAAGTCAGGGGAATCCGGCAAAGCCAGCAGTACCCGGTTCTCGATCTCGACACCGAGTTCCTTGAGTGCGTTGCCGGTACGGTTAACTTTCTCGAAGACCTCCTGGTAGGTGAGTTTTTGGTCCTGATAAAAAATAGCTGTGTGTTCGCCACGCCCTTGCGCGATATTGTCGTCCACAAAAGTCGTTGCGGCATTGTAAATACCAGGCAGTTCGAGCTTCATGATATTTTGAAAGCTGCTTGGAAATCGAGGATTGCGATCCTCCATCCTCGATCTTCCATAATCGCTTTATTCGCCGCCGACCATTTCCGATTGGGTTTCGGTTGCGATCACGACGGACTTCGAGTCGGTATAGTGCTCGATGGCCTCCTCGCCGTGCTCTTTGCCCAATCCGCTCTGTTTAACGCCGCCGAACGGTAGTTCGTCGTAAATGATCTGAGCTGAGTTCACCCAAGTATATCCGGCCTCGATTCTTTCGGCTCCGGCCATAGCCCTGTTGATGTCGCGGGTCCAGATCGAGGAGCCCAAGCCAAAGATAGAATTATTGGCCTGCTCTATCGCTTGATCGAGATTTTTGACTCGCACAATGGGAAGCGCCGGACCGAAACATTCCTCCTGCAGGAGCCGAGACGAGGGGTCGACATCAGCCACTAAGGTTGGCTGGAGATAGAACCCTTTGTCATACTCGTCACCCTTGGGTCGCTGTGCTCCATAGAGGATCCTCGCCCCACGCTTCACCGCATCTTCCACTTGTTCTTCGACCTCCTGGCGCTGTTCTTTCGTATGCAGCGGGCCCATGAGAGTATCCTTGGTCAGGCCGTTGCCAACCTTGATTCTCTTAGCTTTTTCGACCAGTTTTTCCATGAAAGTGTCGGCGATGTTATCGAACAGATAGAGGCGCTTAACGGCAAGACAGGCTTGACCGCAGTTGAAAAAACGGCCCACGGAAGCAGCGCTCACCGCTCGGTCCATGTCCGCGTCGTCGCAGACGATCATCGGATCGCTGCCGCCCAGCTCCAACGTGACGTGCTTAAAGTCCTTGGCGGCGGACTGCATCACTCTTCTCCCGGTGTCCGTCGCGCCCGTGAAACCGATCTTGCGCACGGTTGGGTTGACCAGCAGCTCTTCACCGACCACGCTCCCCGGGCCAGTGACGACGTTGAGAACACCTTTTGGACCGCCAGCGTCCTGAATCGCCTTGTCGATCAATTCACAGACGCGAAGATCAGTCAGTGGGGTGGTACCGGCAGGCTTGACTACCACTGTGTTACCTGCCAGCAGTGCCGGACCGAGTTTGTTACCCATGAGTGATACAGGGAAGTTCCATGGTACGATCGCTCCGCAAACGCCCAGAGGTTTGCGCAGGACCAGACCATGGCGGCCGTTATCAAGGACGACCGCGCCAGTCCGGAGGCTTTTCGCCATCCCGCCGTAATGATCCATGGTGTGAACGAAACGGCGGATTTCTAGAATTGACTCGCGCATCGGCTTACCTTGTTCACGGGTAAGAAGAGTCGCAAGTTCCTTTTCTTGCTGAAGAATCGAGTGTCCCGCTTGAAGCAATATGGAACCGCGCTTGGAAGGTGCCATGACAGACCATTTCTTTAAGGCGCTGGCGGCTACGTCGATAGCGCGACGAATGTCGGCAACTGTCCCTTTGGGTACCGAATCGACCAACTCACCCGTGGCGGGGTTACGCACGGGCGTGGTTTCTTTGCTTTCCGAATCAATAAACTCGCTGGCGACTAGGAGCTTTGCCATGGAATCCTCCGTTTGGTTTCAGAATTTCAAGAACAATCATGTTCATAGGTGGTTGTCAAGAATTGGCGGCGAAACTCGATCGTAAATCGATGGAAGCACACGCACAGAGGCCCGACTCGAAAGAGTGGGGCCTCTGTGATCTTTATAAAAGTGGTCGAAGTGTCAAGTTCGGTTGGGTGCGTCAGGAACCTACGGCTTCTTTTAGGTGTGCCTTTCTCGCTGTTTTCCCAAGTTTGAGGGTCAGTTCCGCGATCTCACTGCCGCGGGCGAACCAAACCCCCTCGTGCTTTTGCATATACTGAATCATCTCTTTCAACGCCTTGGCGCGACCTGGTCGGCTCGAAATGTAAGGGTGGATCTGAAAAGGGCAAAAGGTGGGTCCGTTTTTTGACTCTTCGTAAAGCTCGTCGAAAAAAGCCTTCCAAATCACGATGGCATCATTCGGGTTGCCAGAATCCCGGTGCGTATAGATTCTGCCGTCGCCGAAGGGGTGTCTGGGCAGCTCGGCCAGGATACGATTGTCTTTCTCCCAGACAAAAGGAAGATCATGTGCGAATGAATTGCTGTTCCAGAGAAATCCGTGCTCCATCAAGAGCTCGAGGCTATTGGGACTTTGGGTGCAGGAGCGCCATCCCACCGGTCGTTTTCCGGCTCGCTTTTCGATCATTTCTATTGTCCTGCGCATGACCTCACGCTCTTCGTCCCGGGTAAGATCCCGCGCGACCTCGTGATGATAGCCATGGCCGGCGATTTCGTGACCCCTTTGGGCGATCGCCTTGAGGGCTTCGGGATAACGTTCGGCAATAGCGCCACAGGTCAGGAACGTCGCCTTCACACCGGTCTCGTCCAAGATTCGAAGAATTCTCCAGATCCCGGTTTGCGGTCCGTATTCTCCCTGGGTCCATTCCTCGTGATTGATTTTTCCGCTTTTGTCCGGCTTCACATCCTCGCCACCCTGAAAGTCAAACGTGAGCACGACCGCCATGCGATAGCCATCCGGCCAGCTGATCTGTTCCCTGAAATGCCGTTCTTGCATGATCCTGTCCCTCCTTCGATTCGGTAATCCGCCTCGAAGATAACAAACAGGGTCACGGTGTTGCAAGGCGAGCGTGTCTGGCGATTGTCAAGCTTGCTCTCAAAATCTTCCCTGTGTTAACCATCTTAGTAGGCCACAGTATCGCAAAAGCGTGGCCTGAATACTTGATGTTTCGATTTGGGCTGCCTTAATTCGCGGAGGAATCTACTACTATGCGAAACGGTTTGAAAATCTTCGACGCGGACACGCATGTGAGGCCGGATGCGGAGCTCCTCGAACCCTACCTTCCAGCCGCAGCACGCGCAAAGCTCGCCCAGTTTGAGCAGCACAGGACAAAGAACAAAGAGGGTGCGGTCACCTATCTTATGGGTACCCGTCACTATAAGCGCCGGCTGGGGGCAGCCGATGATGAAGCTCCTGAGAATCAAGATTATATGCGGGGCTATAAGCGGCACCAGCATGGCAAACCCGACCCGCTCTGTGAGCGGGACCCCGCCGTGCGAATCAAAGACATGGATATCGAGGGCATCGATGTCAATCTAATGCTGCCCTCCGGTTGGTTCGGTGCCTGGACCACAATCGAAGACATAAATTTGGAGAAGGCGATCTATGAAGCCTACCATCGCTGGATGGCGACGTATTGCGCGGCATTTCCCAATCGACTTAAAGGTGTGATTCTTATTTCCGCGCGGGACGTTGGCGGTTCACTGGCTGAGCTCCGCCGTTGTGCAAAAGAGTCATGGCCCTTGGCAGTCTTTGTTTATGCTCCTTACCAGTTTCCTCTGGATCATCCGAACTTGGAGCCAGTTTGGAAGGCTGCGGCCGATAGCGATTTGGCCATCGCGCTTCACACTTTTACAGTGATGCCGCCCTATGCTCCCGGCGGTTTGGATTCTTGGGACAATTTGTGGTTGCAAAGGTCAGCAGCACATCCCTGGTGCGGCCAGCGTAACATGGCCGCGATAATCGGCGCCGGGGTCATGGACCGCTATCCTGATATTAGAATCGGCACGTTGGAGGCCGGCCACGGATGGCTGCCGGCGTGGGTGAATCGCTTGGAAGAACACACCAAGCTCTGTCCTGAAGCTTTGCCGCAGCTAAGCCAAACGATTCGCGACTACGTAACCGGCGGTCGCTACTTTCAAAGCATCGAGGTGTCTGAGGGAGCGGCGCTCACTCAGATGGTCATCGATTTCCTGGGCCCCGACATCCTCATGTTCGGCTCGGATTACCCACACGGCGAAAGCTGGTTTCCGGTCGCCGTGGATACGATTTTCGGTTGGAACCTTAAGGAGGATCACATGCGCAAGCTGCTTTGGGACAACGCGGCGCGGTACTACCGGCGCTACGCGGGATGAGACCTACAACAAAATTGCGGCAGCTCCTGCGACGGAAAAATAAGGTCCTCGCCGTCCTCGGTGCCCCCAATGCTTTTCACGCGAAGATCATGGAAGCCAATGGAGTCGAGGCCTGCTTCGTCGGCACGAGTATTACCGGCGGTAACTACACGGGGCTTCCCGATATCGGTATACTGTCCATGACAGAGTGCGTCGAGATTGCGAAGTGGATCGCCCGCAGCGTCAAGATTCCGGTCATCCTCGATGGCGATACGGGGCATGGCGGGATCATGGCGGTGCGCCGGCTAGTACGAGAGTGCATCGATGCGGGACTCGCAGGACTGCGGCTCGATGATCAACCGTTGGAGCAAAAGCGCCGGACAATGTCCGCCGGTATCTCCATCGTCTCGCGCGAGGATGCCGTAGCGCGCTATCGCGCAGCGGTGGACGCGAAAAATGAAATAGATCCTGACTTCGTGATTATGGCTCAGTGCTATGCCCGCAACGCGGTGAACGGCGGCATGACAGAAACGTTAAAAAGGCTTCGGCTCTATGAAAAGGAAGGGCGCGTCGATTGGGTGCAGTTCGAAGCACCCCATTCCATCGACGAGATCAAACGCGCCCGCAAAGTGGTAAGGGGACCGTTCTCGGCCATGAAAGGTCAGCTGCCCAAAGCGCTGACATTAGCGGAGCATCGCGACTTACGCCTCTCCGCAGCTTGGTACACGTTCTTGCCCGATCAGGTTCTCAAGGCTTCGACGTGGTCTTTCTTACAGGCTTTTAAAAGGGACGGGATTCGAGCATGGGAGGAGTTTATCGCTGCACATCCGGATACACCGTTTACCAGTGGCAGGAAGTGGAGCTGGGATACGAGCGGTATGATGGAGCTGGGCACGCTCGAGGCAAAATATGCCAGCAAGCGGCGGAGGTAATCCGAATGAGAAGAGTCATTTTGCTGATTATCTATGTCAGTTGCTTTACACCGCCGCTTCAGGCACAGAGCGATTTCTACAAAGGTAAACAGATGAAGATTGTCGTCGGCGCTTCCGCCGGCGCAGCCAGCGATCTCTACGCCCGCGTGGTCGCTCATCACCTGCCCAAACAGATTTCCGGGAAGCCTGATGTCATTGTGCAGAATATGCCCGGTGGCGGATCCATAACTGCCGCCAACTATGTTTATAGTGTGGCTAAACCAGATGGGCTCACACTGGGAGCGGTTACTGCGCCAATCTATTTCGCCCAGCTGCTGGGTCGCAAGGAAGTTCAGTTTGACTGGAGCAAATTCACCTGGATTGGAACGCCGGAAGAAAACGACGAATTGTTCTTCCTGCGCTCGGATCAGCCTTACAAGACGCTACTCGATCTCCGCAAAGCTAGCGAACCTCCGCGCTGTGGTGCCTCGGGAGTTGGCAGCACGGGCTTCTATATTCCTAAACTGCTCGAGGAGATTTTTAGCCTGAAGATCAATATGGTCACTGGATATCCAGGGGCAGCAGACGTGGATGTGGCTGTGGAGAAGAACGAAGTTCACTGCCGGGGGACAACGATTAGCGCTTTTTTTGGTCGTGAACCCGGTCGAACCTGGGCTAAGAATGGCTTTGTGCGGTTCCTTGTGCAGACGGGGGACAAGAGAAATCATAGACTGCCGGACACGCCGACGATCTGGGAGTTGATGGACCAAGAAAAGGGAACGGAGGCGAAAAGACGTCTAGCACGAGTCGTCCTGGGCCCGGGGGCCTTTGGTCGCCCGATCTTGGCGACTCCGGGAATTCCCACAGATCGAGTCAAGCTTCTGCGCGACGCCTATTCGCAGATGCTTAAGGATCCAGAGTTCGTTGCGGATGCAAACAAACGGCAGTGGGAAATAAATCCCGTCAGCGGTGAGAAGCTGGAAGCTCTGGCCAGAGAGGTTATCAATCAGCCGCCGGAAATCATCGAACGGATGAAAAAAGTAATGGGAGAATGATTGGGGGACACCGATGAATATTGAAAAATACATCGTCAAAGCGCGACCCGGGGTTGTCGGCGGAAAGTTCGAGGAAAAGCGGCCGCTACGCGAGCGCATCGCGCTGCCGGTCAAAAGACACATTTTCATCAACCGTGATTCCCACCCGGATGCCGATATCTATGTCGCGATCCACGAAGCCAAAGATTTGCCGGCGCACGTGCCGGACTATCAGGTACCCCACTTTCATAATACCGATGAGTTCTACTACTTCATCGGCAATAATCCCGACCTGTCTGGTTTGGAAGGCCAGATCATTTTCGAAGGGCGGCTGCACAAGATCGTTTCACCTGCGTGTGTCTACATTCCTACCGGTGCGGTCCACGAGTACAAAGTCACCCACGGTGCCGGGACCGTGACCGTCCTTTTCAGAAACCGCGGTTACACACATGAAGATAAGCAACCTGACGTAGAGAAGGGGAACGGAGAAGCCGCGAAGTTTGCGAGTTACATTATAAGACCCGACGTGCGGCCAACGACCGAGATCAAATATCACACCGACGCAGCACCCGGAGTGCGCTATGTTTTCGTCGACGGCAAGCTAATGCCTGAAGCAGGCTTCTACACCGTCGTGCGCAGCGTCTCCAACGTCCAGCCTACGCAGGCCAATTACGTCGACAAGCATACGCATAACTGCGACACCCAGCACATCGCGATTGGAACCGGGCCAGATCTTACTGGTCTCAAGATCGAATTTGTCATCGGCGATGAGAAAGTTGTGGTCGAGAGTCCAGTGGGCGTAAACATTCCGGCGGGCACGCCACATTGCCAGCGAATTATCGAGGGCTCGGGTCATTTTTTTAACTTCGTGCCCAAGCCCAACTATAATGACAGCTTGGTTTGATATTGGGAACGTCCGAACGAGTCAAAGAATTGGGAGGGAAGCAATGAACGATCCGAAATGGACGGTCGCCGTCTTTGGCGGCGGTTGTTTTTGGTGCACGGAGGCGGTGTTTGATGAACTGCGCGGCGTGAAGTCTGTCGTGTCCGGCTATGCCGGCGGAAGCACGAAAAATCCCAGCTACGAAGCAGTTTGCGGCGGCCGCACAGGGCATGCGGAAGTTATCAAAATTGAGTTCGATCCCGGCGAGATCGCCTTTAAGGATCTGCTCACAGTATTTTTTGCCACTCATGATCCGACGACCCTTAATCGTCAGGGCAATGACGTGGGCACGCAGTACCGGTCGGCGATTTTCTATGCCAATGAACAACAAAAGCGGGAAGCAGAAGCTTTCATAAAGGAACTGAACGACTCAAAATCTTGCGCTAAGCCCATCGTTACTACACTTGAACCACTGGGAGAATTCTACGAAGCTGAAGACTATCATCAAAAATATTACGCCAATAATCCTTACCAGCCTTACTGTCAGTACATGATTCCGCCGAAGCTCAACAAATTGCACAAGCAATTTGGCGCACTGCTGAAGTCGCACAGCAAAGCGTAGTGGACGGTAAAAGAATTAGATGCTTGCAGGATTAGTAGGCGATGCGAATATTTCGGGCTCTATCCAACACTTGAGCTGCTCAATAAACCGCAAGGGTTGACTGTTTTTGGAGCCAACCGCGGCAGGTTTCAACCACCGCCGTAATGTCCGCCAGAGTCGCCGGGCCGAATCGGAAAACAAATCAAGGTCGAGGAGATTCGTTCGCATTGGACGGTTGCGGCTTCTTGATAAATAGAATGACCCGTGGAGATTAGTAATTCCATTTCAACCAGCGCAAATCCGCTAGGCGACCACGGCGCTCCACCGGTGGTTATGTTGTCGGGGCGAACGTTCCTGATTGGATGCGCTATCGTTGCAGCAATTGTACTAGGCCTAGGCCGGTTAATTACGTTGCCAAGGTGGCTTTTGGCTACAGAGGTTTTCGCCACCATCCTGGGGCTGTTTCTCTTTGGGTCCTTTAAGTACCAGATTCATAAGAATGCCCTGACCTACGGCATGTTGTTGGTGATTATTGCTACTTTTGCCGGGCTGGATACTTCCGAGTGGCATGTCGAAATCAGCCAACATGGATGGTGGCGTTGGGCACAGGATCACTTGCTGTCGTTCCATGGCTTGGATGATCTTATCCACGCTGACACGATGCTATTCATTCTGGGCCTGACCTTCTTCGTGTCCGTGATCGCGCAAACCCGGTTGTTGGAAGGCATTACTTTTTTTCTTTTACGACGCTACCAAGGGGCGATTCTGCCCACGGTGATTGCCGTAACGGCAGTGGTAGCCTTCGCATCGGGTATCCTCGACGGCGTGTCGATGATCGGTCTAACGATTCGCACGCTGGTCATTATTCTCATGCTCGCCGCTGCGCCCACTTCAGCGATCCGTTACGCGGTGATGGTGTGTACAGCGGTGACAACCATCTGCGGCATCTGGCTCGCGTACGGTGAGCCGCCAAACCTGATCATGAAGGCAAACCTACATCCTTATCTAGATAACGCCTTTTTTCTGCGCTATTGCGCGCCCGCCGCGGTGGCTAGTTACCTGGTCATTGCCTGGCAACTGCGAAAGAAACTCCGTGGCCAGCGGGTCAACCTCGAAACCATGGATGTTATAGACGCTAACGCCGAGGACGTGCGGTTTCTTCAAGCCACCCGCCATGGCGAGGTGATCACGCCGGTAGAGTTGGTCGAAAACCACGCTCCCGATTTGGGCGACAGGACTGACCCTGTGCTAGAGCGATTACGCCATGGGGAATCATTGGGTATTGCCTTGGTTCATGAAAGCGTGCCGGAAATCACACGGAAAAAGCTGCTCGGCCATTTCGTTAGCGAAGAGCTTGCGGATGCCCTCGACAGACACTACGTGCTGGATGCCGGGGGCCACCACGAGGACGCGCTCGAGGCCGAAAAAGGGGTTGACGAAACCTTGCTCGCTTTAGGGCGGCGCCGGCGGCTTGCGCAAAAGATCGGCGCTCTGGCTCTCGTGCCTTTCATCGCGTTGCTCATCGTGCACGGCATTAACCATGAGGTGCCGTTGTTCCTGGCATCGTTTGCAGGTTTCATCGTCGCGCTACTGGGGATTGTCAATATTCCAAAAATGCGCAACCTGGCCCTGCGTGAAGCCAAGCACGAATATGCCGAGTACTATTTTCTGTTTCCCTTGTTTTTCTCGATCACACTTCTGACAAAAGCGGGATTTTTTGATCAGCTGCAGAGTCTAATACAGCGAGGGATCGAAACCCTGGGCCACGGCCACGTGGCATTTGCACAGTTTATCGGCTGCACCTTCCTTTCGGCGATCCTCGACAACAATGTCGTGGCAGACTTCGCATCCCGGGCGCTGCATGGTTTGGATATTTCAGTGCTGCATCTCTTCGCGTTTGCGCAGATCGCGGGGTACGCGTTGGGCGGGTGTTGGACGCATATCGGCTCGGCTCAATCCGTTGTCGCCTTCGCTTTCATCAAACGCGACGTGGACGAGCACTACACCCCGATCCGATGGATCAAGGACATGACTTCTGTGATTGTGAGGATACTGGTGCTCGTAACGATCATTATTTACGCCGAGAGCGTGTTACTTGAGTGGCTGCACTGACCGGATTGGGACAGTCGACTGGATTGCACCCGTCCGCGGGAAATAAAAAGGGTTACCAAGCGCCGTGTTTTTGGCGGCTTGGTGTTAGTCACTGTAGGATTATCAGCAGATAGCTTAGTCTAGCGTAAAGAGAGAGAAGTAAACACGCCGTGTCGTCGTTCTATCCAACCTCAACGAGTCGGATGTGAAAAAGCCACGGCAACCGACCCAAAGATTAGAGCGGCCATACTTCGTGTCAGTCCACGACAAGGAATAGATTATCGCTGAAAATGTTGCTGCTGTTAAAGTGGGTGAGGTCTTTTCTGTAACAGTTTCCAACTTCCAAGTTACAGTAAGACCCAAAAGTTTTCCAATTTTCACGTCATGCGAGTATTATTTGCGCTGAAACACTTTAGCAGCACCGGCGAGAAGCGTTGGGACAAGTGAAATTTTCGTGAAAACTGTCCTTTCTTTGTGTTCATGAAAATGCTTGGCTCCGTTTTTTTCTTCACCCGAATCAAGAAACTCAACATTAATTCCCAGTTTCTGGGCTTCGTCGGCGCACGCTGCACAAACCTTCATTTCCAGGACCTCAGTGAAGACCCGGTATGTCGGCGGGATTTCATATCTGAAGCATCGCTGGCACTTCATTTCCGATTTCCATTCCAGGAGCCGGATGTGGGGGTTTGATTTTGCTCGATCTGTTGACTCTCGTCCTGCACTTGAAGTGAACCTTCTCCTTGGGCGTCCTACTTACTAGCTGTTGTTTTTTCAACAAACCGCACCGGATGTAGTTGGGATCTAGGCGCAAGGTTTCGCAAATATTCTCGAACGAGAATGGCCAATCGCTGTCGCGATCTAAGATCCACTCCTCCGCCTGAAGAAAAAGGCGTTCATGCTTGCCATGGCGCGCACCGGCATATTGTTGGAAGCATTCAATCGCGTCCTCCAGTACCGCCAGCATTAACCTCTCCTGGGGTCCCAGCGGGTCTCTCCCGAAATGCGAAAAATACTGAGCCAGAGCTACAGTATCGGCATCTCTTAAGAAAAAAGTCACCGCTCCCCCCACAATCGATACTCAGGACATCCCGAACTTGGCAATCTTGGTGTATCCATACGATGGCTGCTTATTCCAGTAAAACCACGGTAACGATGTCAACGCGGCTAATCCAAGCCAATCCACGAAAAACCCAAAATCATCTCTTAATTTGCAGAACCTCGTTGTTCTTCTCGTAAGTTGCGTTCAGGAACCGGAAATAGACAGCGCGCTCATAGCTACCGCATATATAAGAGTTCCACTTACTACCAGCCAGATGACTATCTTTAACCACGTTAGAAAATCCCCCATTCTTTATTCTTGACCTTTTCCCGTCGATTCTAATCCCTGACAGCACCGGCGACCATATAGCGGAGTAGATCGCTACCTCTAGATGACCTAGAGGAACTCTCAATAATCCTGTGGTAGTCAATTTCTGTTTAGCCAGATAATGCACACAACGCACAATGCCGCAAAAATGACGGTCACCAGTAAAACTAGATTAATCGAATCCACGACAACTTAATCTAATTGCCCGTCTGCAGCTTCACCGTTATTTTCTGGCCCTGCGGTATGGACTTAGCCATCTTACGAGAATTCAATTCAATGAGGGCTCCGACAAACCAAAGACAAGGGCTTCATAATGCGTAGCCGCTTGATATTAAAATACGTAAGGCTACGTAATTTTACACGCAATTTCCGAGAGGTAGGCAACTAACAGAGCAGACAACACCGGTACCGAATAGTGATGTTCTTGAAGAATTGCCGGTCGGGTTTTGGTTTAGCTGTTGGGCAGAATGCCGTTTTTTAGTGCATAGCGAATCAGCTCCCCGTGGTTTCGCAAGCCCAACTTCCGCATGGCATTTTGTCGATGGATCTCCACCGTCCGCGGACTGATAAAGAGGCGCCGGCCGACAACCATACTGCTTTGAGATTCTGCTGTCATCTGGAGTATCTCCCGCTCTCGTGCGGTGAGTGTGTCGTAAGGGTCCCGCGGGCCTCTTTTGGGTTTTTCGATATAGGCATCGATACTTTGCTGGGACACCGACAAACTGAGGAAACGTCTACCAGCGGCGACTTCACGTATACCCTTTATCGCTTCGGCGAATGAGGACTCTTTAAGAACGTATCCGGCGGCACCGTTGCTTAAGGCCTCCAACACATAGGCCTCGTTGGCATGCATGGAGAGAACGATAATCTGGACATTCGGGAATCGCTTCCTGATCTGACGTGTAACCTCCAATCCACTCAGGTTAGGCATTGCCAAATCTACCAGAAGCACATCGGGCTGAAGTTTCTCGGTTAACCGGACGGCTTCCAATCCATCGTTGGCTTCGCCGATGACGGTAAAATCTGGCTCGGCTTCTAACAGGGCGCGCAGGCCTTCATGAACGACGCGGTGATCGTCTGCCAATACAATAGTTATCTTGTGCATTGCCCTTTTATCTTCTCGGGTGGTTCCTCAAACGGCAATTCCGCTATGATGCAAGTTCCTATCCCTGGAGTCGAATCTATGTTTAGTTCGCCCCCCAGCAAGATTGTCCGCTCACGCATGCCCGTTAGCCCGTTAGCCTTTCCAGTTCGTATTGCCGTCTCGGAGTCAATCCGGCCCCTGCGTCTTGGATTTCTAGAATCAGTGTTTCGGGCGTATAACACGCGTGAACCATCGCCTGATGGACCTTTGCGTGGCGCGCAACATTGGTTAGCGCTTCCTGCACAATACGGTATGCGGCTGTTTCAATCCGAGGCTCAAACGTTTGCCCTCTAATCCGTGGTGGTCGAAATTCACTTCCACTCCCGTCATTGAAGTGTAGTGTTCTATGTGCCAAATGAGTGTTGGCAACAAACCCAGATCATCAAGCATCGAGGGTCTTAGATCGAGGGACAATCCACGTATTCGTATGATTAGGTCATTGACGAGCGCTTGGGCTTTGGCGAGCCTGGCGTTTGCTTCTTGAAAAGGCAATCGACCGCTCATTTCGAGCGTAAGTTTAAGCCCGGTTAGAATTTGGCCGATTTCGTCGTGGAGTTCCCTGGCAATGTGGTGGCGATCAGCTTCCTGGACATCTAGCAGCCGCCTGGGAAAGGTCTCTTAGTGCACGTGGCCAGCGCGTACATCTTCAAATAGGCGAGCGTTTTGAAGGGCGATCGCCGCATGGCCTGCTAGCGTAGTGAAGAATGAAACCTCTTCCTTGGTAAACTCATGTTCATGTTTGGTGTACAAAGAAATGATTCCCAGAAAATCGCTTCCGGCGATCAGCGGGAAGCCCAGATAAGAAACCAAACCGTTTCTGCGCCAAAACTCAGTGTTCCAACTTCGTGGCTCAGCTTGAACATTACGAACGAGCCTGGGCGCCTTCATTTCGAGAATTTCCGGACGCGCTGGCCAATTTGGCGCCTCGCTTTTCCATTCCTGCTCATCCAGATTGCCCGAGGCCAAAGGTTCTAAATCTCCATTCTCCCGATTAAGCAATCGGATCGTAGTAGCACATCCGGGAAAAAAAACTTCGATTGCCTCGAGAAGACTTTTTCCGACGCTGTGCAAATCCAAGTTCGAGGTCATCGCCATGTTAAGATGGCCTACTAGGGAGAGCATGTCACTTTTGACCCGAGAACTTTCTTTCTCGTGCAGTAACGCAACTTTTAGCCTCGATAAGAGCAGGACAACAAAAACGAACACGCCACCCACATCAACCAGTTCGAATACGGTATAGCTGGATGAAAGTAAGATCTTCCCGTCAAGAGGAAGTCGCTAGCGAACGAGACGGTGGTAGCCAACACCGATATCAGCACCCCCTCTTTACCACCGGCAAACCAAGTACAAAAGAAATAGGTAAAAGGTAGAAAATCGCCAAGTTAATCTCAGTACCGTTTATGTAGTCGGCAAATCCGATAAAGAAAACCGCCAGCAGGCTCAGAGTTACGATGTACGGTTTCGAACGTATGATCTTAGAATGGAAAGCCATTTTTCATCGATCGGTTCCAGAAGTCACCAAGGCTAATCTATCCTTGGTTATCATAACAGGTCAAGATAAGATCAGTAGCCCTTGAAACCACCGCGGGGGGTAAAACAGTGCTCGAAGGTTCTACGGCAAAGCAGTTAGGTAGGGATTGTTTCGATAATGCTTGGTCCAGAATATTCAGAGTTCCGGAAACTGAGACTCATACTAAATTCTCGTCGTTCAGGAGGTTGCCCATGATCATCAGGTTGGCTTTCCTGTTTGTGCTCTCGATCTTTTGGTCCATGCTCGCTTTCGCGCAGTCGCCTGAGATTTTGAACCAAGCCAAAAAAGAGGGCGAGGTGATTCTCTACACGACGATGACGGTGCGCGACTTCGAGTTTTTTAGCAAGGCCGCCAAGGAGAAGTATCCGTTTCTCAATATCCGCCATGTCTATCTCAGCTCGGGCCGGCAGGTGGCCCGCGTCATGCAGGAGTTTCGCGCTGGTAGAGCGCAAGCGGACGTTTTGGGCAATAGCCCGGAGCCGTTGCTTTACTTTAAGCAGCAAGGTGTAACTGGCCGATACCGTTCTGCGGAAAGCAAAAACCTGCTCCAGGGCGCGTGGGACCCGGAGGGATACTGGTCGGGCATCACCACGGACCTGTTGCTTACTGGTTTTAACCCGAGAATGATATCCAAGGCGACGGTACCGAGGAATTACGAAGATTATCTGAAGGCGCAGTTCAAAGGTCAAATGGCTATCAATCGTGGAACTCCATATCCATTGAGCGGCATGGTTTCTTTACGAGGCGAGGAGCAAGGAATCGCCTACTTTAAGAGGCTCAGCCAGCAAGATTTGCGACTTGTCGAGGGATACACGCACAACGTGAACATGATGGCCGCAGGAGAATACCCGCTGACGATCTTCATGCAGGTCTCCAAGCTCGACGCCATGAAGCGCAAAGCAGCGCCCGTCGACTGGGTTGCTGGCACGCCGACGTTAGCGACGATCTCCACTGTAGCGATGATCAAGAATCCGCTTCATCCGGCGGCAGCCCAACTGCTCATCGACTTCTACCTCTCCTTGGAAGGGCAACGGGCTTTGGCGGCGGCGGGAAAAATTCCGTTGCGTCGCGGCGTCAAGAGCGAGTCCCCTGAAGTCGACCAGCTCATGGAAAGCGGAAATCTACACGTCCTTCGACCCGAGGGCGGTTACGACCGGTACATGAAGATCTACAGCGACTACTTGGGTATCCGTTGAGCTTGGACCCGCTTACTTGGTAGATAGCAAGCGGAACCCGAGACAGCACTAAGGAGAAATCAATGGAGTCATCGATTGAAGCAATGACACGGATAGATCACCGGAAGTTGCGCCGATTCGTGGTCGCGTCCTTCGAAAAATTCGGTGTGCCAAAAAGCGATGCTGAGATCGCGGCAAATGCCTTGGTCATGGCCGATTTGCGCGGTGTGGACACCCATGGAGTCATCCGGTTTAACCCACATAGTTGGTATATCAAGTGGCTGAGCGAGGGCTCCATGAAAGCCAAGCCGGACATCAAAATTATCCGCGAGACAGCGTCCTCGGCGCTGATAGATGGCGACCGTGGTATCGGCATGGTGATAGGTCATCGGGCAATGGAGCTGGCGATTCGCAAAGCTAAAGAGTCGGGCGTAGCGATGGTAGGTGTGCGTAACAGCCGACATTTCGGCATGTCGGCGAACTATGCGATGCAAGCGTTGCCACACGATATGATCGGCATCGCCATGACCAACGCGAGCAGACAGGTGGTTCCGACCTTCGGCCGTGAACCGAGGTTTGGCACCAATCCGATGTGCTATGCGGTGCCGGCGGATAAAGAGCTGCCGTTTGTCTTGGATATGGCAACCACGACGGCGGCCGCCGGGAAGCTGGAGTTGGCGGCCCGCCTAGGCAAGGATGTTCCGCTCGGCTGGGCCTTGAATCAGCAAGCCGAACAGACGACGGATCCGCGAACTGCGCAGGCGTCGCGGCGATTATTGCCACTCGGCGGATCCCGTGAAGGCGGCAGCCATAAGGGCTATGGGCTTGCGATTCTCGTGGAGATTCTTTGCGGTGTTTTGACGGGGACAATGACCGCGCTTAACGCCGATCAGGATCCGCGAGGTCATTTCTTTGGCGCGATTCACATTGATTCGTTTCGGCCAGCGGGTGAATTCAAGCAAGACATGGACAGGCTGATCCGAGAACTGAAATCTACGCCGCCGATCGCAGGGCAAAAACGCGTTTATGTGGCCGGCGAAATTGAATTCGAGACATTACAAGAGAGGGCTGAGCATGGTATCCCGTTGCACAGCACGATCCTTAAGGGCTTGCGAGAAGTGAGCGAGCAGGTCTCAGTACCGTACGATTTGGAATGAACCGCAGAGCGTTTCATGAGCGTACGCTCGCTCGCAGAGCATGAAAATGCAGATCTTCGTCATGCCGGCATGGATAGCCGGCATCCAGATTCGCAGGATGCTCCAGAGACATCCATGTCGGCCTGGATTCCAGCACTCCATGCTGGAATGACGCGAGCGAGGAGTTCTGTCTAAAGTGACCGAGGCCGTCTGGGCCGTATAGTCAAGAGAGAACGTACAGGCGAGTTTGGCTAGAAACTTCCCCGCGTGATAATCACTTCCTGCAATACAACCTCTTTAGCCGGCCGATCGCGAAAATCACGCGGCACATTGGCGATGGCGTCAACAACGTTTTGACCCTTTACGACCTCGCCAAAAACCGTGTGCTTGCCGTCAAGCCAGGGGGTCGGCTTCTCAGTGATGAAAAATTGGCTGCCGTTGGTGTTGGGTCCGGCGTTGGCCATGGATAAAATGCCGGGCTTGGAATGTTTGAGTTCAGGATTGAACTCGTCCTCAAAGCGGTAGCCCGGACCACCAGTGCCATTACCTAAAGGGTCCCCAGCTTGGATCATGAAGCCGGGGATGACACGGTGAAAGATAGTGCCATTGTAGAGCGGCCGCTTCACTTTCGTCCCGGTCTTCGGATCGGTCCACTCCTTGGTGCCTGTCGCCAGATCGACGAAGTTGGCGACTGTCTTCGGTGCCTTGTCCTCAAATAGCTGAACCACAATGACGCCCATACTGGTTTTTAACGTTGCGTAAACCGAACCTTTTTTGTCTTGAACCTCGCCAGCGAATGTGATTGACGTTTTGAGCAACAAGAGTGCGATCAACAGCAAGTTTCTAATCATCATCTCCTCATTTCTGTCCCAGTGACGAGTTCGTTGAAGCTGCAATTATTTTTCTAAATAAAGCAAGGGTGATGGTGGGTCAAGCACAATTTATGGAAAAAGATCTGCGGAGCGACCTGATTTCCGGGAAATAATCCGACAAAGATGAGCGAAAGAGCTGGAATTAACGCGTTTTTTAAACAATAATAGGACGAAAGTTCTGGGCATGCGGCTTCTAGGCAGCTGCCGGGAAATCTTGCCGTTGTTGAGACGTAAAACAGTTTTGACAACGTGTTCCCTGGATGCTATAGAGCAATTTTGTCCCGATTTGGGAACCCTTTTATGACATGGTTTGATCGAAGCCACGGCGGCAAAAAGGAGCCTCTGAAAATTGACAGCAAGGCAGGAATGGCGGAGCCGGTTTCGGATGCTATCCCGGATGGAGTTTCACCATCGCCGAAAGTAGAGCCGTCGCCAGCGCCTGCAGCGCGGGGCCTGGTCGGCTATCTGTACAAAGGGAGTCGAGTGACGGGTCAGCTGACATTTCAGGGGTCTGCCAGGATAGAGGGGAACGTTGAGGGGGAAATCCAGTGTCACGGCACTTTGACCATCGGGGAACGTGCTGAAGTTCGGGCCAAGATCTCCGGTGACATCGTAGTTATCCGTGGCAAAGTAGAGGGCAACGTAGTAGCCAAAGAAAAGGTGGAGTTGGTAGCGCCGGCTCGTTTGTTTGGTGATATCGATACCCCCCGATTGATCATCACGGAGGGGGTCGTGTTTGACGGTGACTGCACCATGGGAGTGGCGAGGCAAAAAGGTGGAATCGCAGGATCACAGAACTTAAACGCTGATAAAGTTGCGGCAGCTAAGACGGTAAAGCTGCAAATGGACTTCGAGAAATAGACTTCGTTTCGCGGTTCATCCCATCCCTGCATCCTAGGTTCATAGATAGACCGATTGTGAAGGCGTTTTTTCCAATTGGGCGTTGAATTGCTCATTGCCTGATCGGTTTAAAACAAAAACGAAGGTTCAGTTGACATCAAAAATGACCAAATGATCTCTTTAGACTACTCCGTCGTTTATCAAATTGTTCTTTTCCTGATCCTTTGGCTAATCCTCAGTAAGCTTCTGTTTCGTCCCTATTTGGGTCTACTAGAAGAACGGGAACATAGAACCTTCGGGACCCAACACGATTCAACCGACTTGGAACACGAAGGGGCGCGATTGCGCGCACAGTACGAAGAGAAGATCGCTCAAGCGCAGGCCGACGGCTATGCTGCTAAAGAGGCGATTCTACAGGAGGCGCGCCAGCAACGTGAAAGAGTTTTGAATCAGGCTCGCGAGGAAGCAATGAGAATGCTGGAAGGGGTACGGCGCGAAGTGGCGAGCCAGATGCAGAAAGAACGGCAATTCGCCGCGTCCGAGGTCAGGACGATAGCACAGGAGATGGCAAGCAAGGTTCTCGGGAGGGACGTGGGGTGAGTTTTTTCGAGCTCTTTGCCGCTGCACAGGCATGGGCTTCCGCCGCGGAAGCCGAGCATCATGCACCATCTATCAATCAAATCTGGTTCCCGCTCGGGAACTTTCTCATTTTTGCTTTTATCATCGTTCGTTACGCGCTGCCGCCTATTCGTAATTTCCTCCAATCGCGTCACGATGAAGTGCTAGCGACAGTCCGGGAGGCCGCTGCCAAAAAACAGCAGGCTGAGGCGATAGTTCAAGACTACAAGGGACGGCTGGCGCGGGTGGAACAAGAGGCCCAGTCCATGCTAGCGTCGCTGCGGGCTGAAGGCGAAAAGGAGAAGGCAAAGCTCCTGAGCGACGCCCAAACACTCGCCGCCAAAATTAAGGAGGACGCGCGGTTTTTGGCGGATCAAGAAGTCAGAGTGGCGAGGCAAAAAATACGTGAGGAGATGGCCGACGAGGCCGAGACCAGGGCTCGCGAGCTCGTGCAACACCATCTTTCTTCAACTGATCAGGGACGCTTGGTCGAAGATTTCATTCAACGCATCGGACAGGTTACATGATCGAAAGCAGTTTAAGTCGGAGATATACCAAGGCGCTTTTTCAATTGGCTTGCGAGGCGGGGCAAGAAGAAAAGATCGACCAAGAGCTTGAAAGTTTTCTTGGGGCCTATACCGACTCGGAGTTGCAAAAGGTCTTGACCAATCCCGCCTTTGGAATAGACAGCCGGAAGAGAACCCTCATCGAAGTATCAAACCGGCTACAACTTTCGATTTTAGCAATTCATTTCCTGTTGCTTTTGCTTGAGCGTGATCGACTCTCTTATCTCGCCTCGATTGCTACCCTTTACCATCGCTTGCTGAATGAAACCAAGGGTCGCATGGAGGCTAAAGTTATTAGCCCCGGCTCTCTGGAAGCGGTGATGGTGGACCGGCTGCGGGATCTATTGCACAGAATCTCCGGCAAAGAAATAGTGCTGCAGCAGGAGACAGACCCCAGCCTCATTGGCGGCGTTTTAGTAGAGTTCGAGAGCAAGGTTTATGACGGCAGTGTTCGGACTCAGCTTGAGAAAATGAAACAGCGCATCGCGCGCGGATACTAAGGAGCGCTCTATTTATGGAGATCGGAACAGCGGAAATTAGCCGAATCATAAAGGAACAGATCCGAGACTACCAGAAATCGGTTGAGATCCAGGAGATCGGGACGGTTCTTTCGACCGGGGACGGGATTGCGCGTGTTTACGGGTTGGACAAAGTCGCAGCAGGTGAGTTGCTGGAATTCCCGCACGACATTTTTGGCGTCGCGCTGAACCTCGAAGAAGACAACGTGGGAACCGCGCTTTTCGGCGAAACCTATATGATCAAAGAAGGCGATACGGTCAAACGTACCGGCAGGATCGCCGAGGTGCCGGTAGGTCAAGCCTTGGTAGGACGGGTCGTCAATGCCCTGGGCGAGGCTATCGACGGCCGAGGCCCCATCGACACGAAGGATCGCCGGCGCATCGAGATCAAGGCGCCCGGTATCGTCGCACGTCAGCCGGTTAAAGAACCCCTGCAAACGGGACTCAAGGCTATTGACGGTATGATTCCGATTGGCCGTGGACAGCGTGAATTGATCATCGGCGATCGGCAAACCGGCAAGACCGCAGTTGCCGTAGATACGATCATCAACCAAAAAGGCGGCAACGTCATTTGTATTTATGTCGCCATCGGCCAGAAGCGTTCCACAGTAGCGCAAGTTGTCGACAAACTCAGGGAAAGCGGGGCGATGGACTACACCATCGTGGTTGCCGCCACCGCCTCTGAGTCGGCCCCTCTGCAATATATCGCTCCATACAGCGGTTGCACCATGGGCGAGCATATCCGTGATAACAAGGGTCATGCCTTGCTGATTTACGACGATCTCTCCAAACACGCGGTGGCCTACCGCCAACTGTCATTGTTATTGCGGCGCCCGCCCGGCCGTGAAGCCTTTCCGGGGGACGTTTTCTATCTTCACTCTCGCTTGCTGGAACGGGCAGCGAAATTGAGCGATGCCCGCGGCGGCGGATCTCTCACTGCTTTGCCGATCATCGAGACCCAGGCGGGCGACGTGTCCGCCTATATTCCGACCAATGTTATTTCTATCACTGATGGTCAAATCTTTCTGGAAAGCGATCTTTTTTATTCAGGTGTACGTCCCGCTATCAACGTTGGAATTTCGGTCTCCCGAGTCGGTGGCAATGCGCAAATTAAAGCGATGAAGCAGGTGGCCGGTACCTTGCGGCTGGAACTCGCGCAGTATCGTGAAATGGCGGCCTTCGCCCAGTTCGGATCGGACCTCGATCAAGCGACGCAAAGACAGCTCAATCGCGGCAGTCGTCTCGTGGAACTACTCAAGCAAGGTCAATACGAGCCGCTGCCGGTAGAAAAACAGATCTTGATCATCTACGCCGGCACCAACGGCTTTGTCGATGAACTGCCGCTCACGGCCCTCAAAAAGTACGAGCAAGAGCTCTATTCTTTTGTTGACTCGAAGCATCCGGATCTTTCTGCCGACATTCTCAAAAAACGCGAACTGGATGGCGACCTCCGCGCCAAGCTGAACAAGGCGCTGGAGGAGTTTAAAGCGGTTTTTAGACATTAGATTTCAGGTTTCGGGTTTCAGGATTCTAGTTAACTCGGAACCCTGAACTTCTAAGGGATAATGGCGACCCTTAAAGCGATACGCAAGCGGATCAGTTCGATCCGCAATACGCAGCAGATCACCAAAGCGATGAAGATGGTGTCGGCTGCCAAACTGCGACGCGCGCAAGAGGCGGCGGTGTCGGCGCGCCCGTATGCCGAGAAAATGACCGACTTGCTAAAAAACCTTGCGGCTCGAGTCGCAAACAACGCCCACCCGCTGCTCACCGTACGGGAAGAGAAGCGAATCCAACTGGTGCTGCTAACATCGGATCGCGGTCTGTGCGGTGGCTACAACGCCAATCTGATCCGTGCCGCCGAGGCTTTTAGACGTGAGCAAGGTCCTGAAAAGGAAGTTCAGCTTACATTGATTGGTCGTAGGGGGGCAGATTATTTCCGCCGCCGCCGTGCCGAGATCTCCGATCGCTACGTCAATATTCTTGCGACTCCCCCCGAAGAGTTGGCTACGGAAATCGGGGAAAAGCTGATCAACCGTTTCGTCGGCGGCGAAACCGATGCGGTTTATATCCTCTATAGCAGTTTCCGGTCAGCCCTTTCCCAAGTGCCGACTCTGGAGAAACTTTTGCCTGTGTCTGTAACGGCGACGACAGAGACGGAGCAACTTACCGAGTATCTTTACGAGCCCGGGATACAGGAGCTTTTAGCCAGTCTGCTGCCCAAGATTACCGAGGTAGCTATCCAGCGGGCTTTGCTGGAAGCAACCGCCAGCGAGCATGGCGCGCGCATGACGGCCATGGACTCCGCGACAACCAACGCATCGAAGATGATGGGGACACTGACCTTGCAGATGAACCGCGCGCGTCAGGCTTCGATCACGCGCGAGCTGATGGAGATCGTCGGTACGGCGGAAGCTTTGAAGTGAGGAATTGAACGGAGGAATGATGACTATGAACATGGGGAAGATCACTCAGGTGCTGGGAGCGGTCGTCGATGTGGAGTTTTCTGACGGCTCGTTGCCGCCCATTTACAATGCGCTCAAGGTTAGCAATCCGGCGATCAGCGATCAGCAAGGGAATTTGGTCATCGAGGTGGCGCAGCACTTAGGTGAAAATACCGTTCGTTGCGTTGCAATGGATACGACGGAAGGACTGGTTCGCGGTATGGATGCGATGGATACCGGCACCGGTATTACCGTACCGGTCGGCGCGGAAACGCTGGGACGCGTGCTCAACGTCATCGGTGAGCCGGTGGATGAACAGGGGCCAGTCAACACGAAAAAATCCTATCCGATTCACCGTCCCACTCCGGAATTCGTCGATCAAGAAACCAAAGTCCAGGCCTTCGAAACCGGTATCAAGGTCGTCGACCTGCTCGCTCCTTATGCCCGCGGTGGAAAGATCGGCCTGTTCGGGGGGGCCGGTGTCGGCAAGACCGTTATTCTCATGGAATTGATCAATAACGTCGCCATGAAGCACGGCGGTTATTCCGTCTTCGGCGGGGTTGGCGAACGGACCCGCGAGGGCAACGATCTCTGGCTCGAGATGAAGGAATCCGGTGTTATCAACAAGGCTGCGCTGGTTTATGGACAGATGAACGAGCCTCCCGGAGCCCGCGCTCGTGTCGCCCTAACAGCGCTCACACTGGCGGAGTACTTCCGCGATGACGAAGGCCGGGACGTGCTTCTATTTATCGATAACATTTTCCGTTTCACCCAGGCCAATTCAGAGGTTTCGACCTTGCTCGGACGTATGCCTTCTGCCGTCGGTTATCAACCGACCTTGGCCACCGACTTAGGTGAACTGCAAGAACGAATCACGACCACGCACAAAGGCTCTATTACCTCGGTTCAAGCGATCTACGTGCCGGCTGACGACTTGACCGACCCGGCGCCGGCGACAACCTTCGCTCATCTTGACGCGACAACCGTCCTTTCGCGTCAGATCGCCGAGTTAGGTATTTATCCGGCCGTGGACCCGCTGGATTCGACCTCCCGTATCTTGGACCCCCATGTTGTTGGCCAGGAGCACTACGAAGTTGCACGGCAGGTGCAAGTGATCCTCCAACGCTACAAGGACTTGCAAGATATCATCGCTATTCTCGGTATGGACGAACTCTCGGAAGATGACAAGTTAACCGTGGCACGTGCGCGAAAGATCCAGCGCTTCTTGTCGCAGCCGTTCCATGTCGCGGAAGCTTTTACGGGAAGCCCCGGCGTTTATGTTGAATTAAAAGACACGATCCGCGGCTTCAAAGAAGTCGTTGAAGGGAAACACGACGATATCCCCGAGCAGGCGTTCTACATGGTTGGGACGATCGAACAGGTATTAGAAAAAGCCAAGAGAATGGCGGCGGCCTAGCGCGGGTGAGTCGGATAAAATCGACGTTTGTAGCTGAGAAAAGATGGCTGACAAAATCAGACTCAGAGTGGTGACCCCGAGCCGGCTTATGCTCGATGATATGGTCGATGAGGTCACAGCGCCGGGGGCTTTGGGAGAGTTCGGCGTGCTGCCGAATCATATTGCTTTTCTTACCCTTTTGGTCCCCGGCGAGATGAGTTATAAAGAGGGAATGACCCGGCACTATTTGGCGGTAAGCGGGGGTTATGCTGAGGTCTTGGATGATGTCATGACTGTGCTAGCGCCAGCCGCAGAATTCGCGAGCGAGATTGATACAAATCGCGCGCGTCAGGTCAAGGAGGACGCCGAAAAGAGGATGGCAGAGCTAAATTACGAGGATAAAGCATTCAACACGGCGGAAGCGGCTCTTCGGTGGGCGGATGCGCGACTTCAGGTGGCCGACAGAGAAGCGAGAAGATAAAGCAACAGAAAGGATAGGAGGAAATTTATGGCTGAGACAGCCAAACAAGAACCCGTCATCACCATGTGGAGCAAAGAATTTACCTATGACCGGTGGATGAAAACGAAGGGTATTCCGATTCATACCGGCTACTATATCCCGGATTTGCGTACGATCGAGCTAGAGTGGTGGGAAGAACGGGGATGCAAGGCGGCATTTATCCAGTTGCTCGGGCAAGAAGGTGTCAGCGCGTCGCGCGTAACGGAAATTCCCGCCGGCAAGTCGCTGCCGCCAGTGAAATTCGCTTTGGACGAACTCGTCTACGTTTTGTCGGGTCGCGGCCTCACGACGGTTTGGAGCGGGGAAAGTAAACCGAAGAAAAGCTTCGAGTGGCAGGAGCACTCCCTGTTTTTGGTTCCACGCAATCATCACCACGTTTTCAGCAATATGCAGGGCGACAAGCCGGTCCGGCTGTTCCACTACAGTTATATGCCGATGGCGATGTCCGCGCTGCCCGAACCTGACATGTATTTTAACAATCCCTACGAATCGAAAAATGGCGCAACCGAAGGGGATTTTTATTCGGAGGCGAAACTGGTCCAGGCGCCCGACGCCGATGAAGGATTGGGCATGCGAGCGTTTTGGTATGGCAACTTTTTTCCCGACATGCGTGCCTGGAACAAGCTGGATGCCAACGAACGGCGCGGTGCCGGTGGCAAGAGCGTTTTTATCCAATTTCCCAACTCAGAACTGACCGCGCATATGTCTGTTTTTGCGCCGAAGACTTACAAGAAAGCGCACCGACATGGTCCCGGGCGCGCCATCATCATTCCGGCCGGGGAAGGCTATTCGATCATGTGGGAGGAAGGCAAAGAAAAGATCGTCTGCCCGTGGCACGAATGCAGTATGGTGACCCCGCCTAACAAATGGTTTCATCAACATTTCAATGCTGGCGGCGACATGGCGCGGTATCTGGCGCTCCATCCCCCGATGCAGTTCCACGGCCACGCGGAGAAAATTGAAGACCGGGCCAAAGACCAGATCGAATATCCGAATGAGGATCCGTATATCCGCCAGAAGTTCGAAGAGGAGCTGGGTAAGCGGGGCATCAAGAGCATGATGCCTACTGAATGCTATACCAATCCGGACTACGAGTGGTCCAAGACCATGGGGAAACAATAAGGCCAGCGCAGAGGTCGCAAAGTCATATTGAAGTCATACGAAGGAGTCCCCGCCCAGCGCGGGGATTCCTGTTTGTAGAACAAAAACAAAAATCCATTTTCGAGGCAAAAGAATGCACGACGACATCTACGATCACGATCATCCGGAAAATTTTGAAATCAAAGAAGGTGAGATTGTAACCGAAATCGAAGGACTCGAGATGTTCTCGCTTAAAAGCGTGGGCATCGACATCGGCTCTTCGACCTCCCATTTGATTTTTTCGCACATCACCCTGCGGCGGGAAGGTGCTTCGCTCTCGGGCAAGTTCAAGGTCACCAATCGCGAAGTGCTGTATCGCTCCCCGATCATGCTGACACCGTATTTGTCGGCGACTAAAATCGATACCGACAAGGTCAATCAATTTATTCACCAAGCGTACGAAGAGGCGGGACTAACACCGGAAGATGTCGACACCGGCGCGGTCATCATCACGGGCGAAGCACTGAAGAAAGAAAACGCTCAGCCCATTGTTGAGTTCTTCGCCAAGTACTCGGGCAAATTCATCTGCGCGGCTGCGGGACACAACCACGAGGCGCTGCTCGCAGCCTACGGCTGCGGCGCGGTGGATCTATCCAAGTCCGAGCATAAGACGGTTCTTAATGTGGATATGGGCGGTGGCACGACGAAATTTTCGCTTATCGAAGACGGGGTGGTGAGCCAGACCGCTTCGATTAATGTCGGTGCGAGGCTGATTGCTTTTGACGAGAAGGACGTAATAACCCGAATCGAGGACGCGGGCCGGGCAATGATGAAGGAACTGGGTTATGAGGCAGAGTTGGGCCAGAAGATCACCGACAAAATGAAGGAAGATTTCGGCGCCTATATGGCGAAAATTCTTTTCGAAGTGATCGAGGGAGGACCTACGTCACCGATGGCAAAGCAGCTGATGGTGACATCACCTTTTGTGAATTACCGCGGCCTAAAACAGGTTCAGCATATCCTCTTCTCGGGTGGTGTCTCCGAGCATGTGTATGAGCGCGATTCCACGGCCTATGGAGACATTGGTCCGGTGCTCGGAAAGAACATGCGCGCCCATTTGCAACGTCTCCCCGAGGAAATTCTCCGGGAGCCGATTGAAGGCATACGTGCCACGGTCATCGGCGCCGGCGAGTACACCATCCAAGCGAGCGGCAACACGAGCTACGTTTCCAATGAGCAGGCGCTACCGGTCCATGGGCTCAAAGTCATCCAGGCGTCTGTTCGCGATGGTCAGCCGGTGGGCGATACGTTGAAGCAATCGCTAAAAAAGTTCGATTTACCGCGCTTCACTTCGGGTCTGGCTTTGTCTTTAACCGTGAGCGGCGTACCGGATTATCAGTCGGTCAAGCGGATCGCGGAAGGAGTCGCGGAGATTCTCAAGGATGCTGATGATCCAACATGCCCCCTCTATCTGACGTTGGATCTCGACATCGCCAAATCGCTTGGCGGCATGCTGAAAGATGAATTCAAGATCGCGCGCGACATCATTGCCGTGGACGGTATCGAAGTCGGCGATTTGGACTACATCGACATCGGTGAATGTCTCGGGATCACTGAAGTCATACCTGTCACGGTCAAATCGCTGATGTTTCCGACCAGCCACGCGGACTAGTACGTTTGTCGGTACTAATTCGACTAGCAAACGAAGGCCCCGCTTGTTCGCGGGGCCTTCGTTTATCGGGCATACCGATGGTGCATGTTTCACATTTTTCGTAGAAACCAAAAATCTAAGTGATGGCTGAATACTTCGCGTTTCAAGCAGCGCTCTGCTTTTCCGTCGCTCATATCTTGGTGCGCCGTGGCTTGGTGAATTCCAACGCTCTTACGGGATCGTTTATCTCTCTAGCGACCAGTGCTGCGGCGTTTTGGATGTTGCTACCATGGTTCGTGCCTTTGTCGGCCCTCTGGGCGCCGGCCATCATCTATTTCGTCGTCGCTGGTTTCTTTGCGCCGGCCGTCGGACAGACTTTGGGTTACCTTGGGATTGAGCGGATTGGGGTCGCGCGTTCGGCGCCCATCGTTAATTCAGCACCGATCTTTTCTTCTCTGCTTGCAGTTTTTTTCTTGGGAGAAGTGTGGGTGTTCCAGAATATCATCGGAACGAGTCTCGTCATCATTGGAGTCATCATACTTTCTTCAATCAGGCCGTCTGGAGGCGCGTGGCGCAAGCGCGATGTTATTTATCCAATTCTGGGGGCACTGGCCTTCGGCATATCGACCACCTTTCGCAAAACCGGTTTGATGGCGGTACAAATACCGATTCTGGCGGCTGCGGTCACAGTCGGCACCGCCTTTTTCCTTCTGCTGGCTATCATCCAAATGCAGGGAGGCCTCCGGGAGCTCAAGTTGAGTCGGCAAAGCGGCGGGTGGTTCTTTGCGGCCGCCGTCGTCAATACTGGCGCGATTCTGTCAGTTTTCTCCGCCCTCAACGTCGGCAATGTTGTCAAAGTCGAACCCTTAATCGCGTGCAACCCGTTGCTAACAATTGTCTGGGCCGGCATTTTTCTTAGAGAAATCGAACGGCTCACCGCCCGAGTCGCGATTGGAGCATTGGTCACTGTCACCGGAACGATTCTGGTGGCGACAGTAAAATGAGTTTTTGGTGATTATTTTGAATTGCCGATCGCACGAATTACCAACCTTGTGTCCTGGGGAAAGAGACGACCTGATTCTTTTCAAAAACAGATGGTGATATGAGTGACAGGTAGCAGGAGGTCTAACGCTAATGTCGAAAGCGATGCAAGCAGAACGGAAAATGTGGAGCAAGCATTATACTTATGATGAGTGGATGGAGGCTCAAGAGATTCCTATCTATCGGGGTTATTACATCGAGGACTTGAGGACATTGCAGCTTGGTTGGTGGGACCAGCGCCAGTGCAAATCCGCGTTTATTCAGTTGGTGGGCCAAGAGGGTATCACCTCCGCGCGTGTGACCGAGATTCCTCCCGGCAAAACTCTACCGCCGCTTAAGTTTGCTCTAGATGAGATTGTCTATGTGGTCGAAGGACGGGGACTCACCACGATTTGGGCAGGGGAGAAACGGTCCAAGAAAACTTTCGAGTGGCAAAAGCATAGCATGTTCCTGGTGCCCCATAACTACGCGCACCAGTTTAGCAACATGCAGGGCGATAAGCCGGTGCGACTGCTGCACTACAACTACATGCCGCTGACATTGTCCGGCGTGCGCGACGTGAATTTCATCTTCGGCAATTCCTACGAAGGACCCGACATCCAAAATGAAATGGATTTCTATTCGGAGGCCAAGATGGTTCAGCAAAGCACGCTGGACAGCGCATGGGGACGAAGGGCCTATTGGTACGGCAATTTCTTTCCCGACATGAGGGCCTGGGACAAGCTTGACGCCAATGTTAGACGGGGTGCAGGAGGGCGAAGTGTTTACATCCAGTTTCCCGACTCCGAAATGTCCTGCCACATGTCGGTCTTCGACGCGCGATTGTATAAAAAAGCCCACCGCCATGGCCCGGGGAGGGTAATTGTGATTCCTGTCGGCGAAGGCTACTCGATCATGTGGGAGGAGGGAAAGGAGAAAGTCGTAGTGCCGTGGCACGAGGCGAGCTGCTTCGTTCCCCCCAACAAGTGGTTCCACCAGCATTTCAACGCCGGCGGCGAACCGGCGCGATATCTTGCGCTGCACCCGCCGATGCAGTTCCACGGCCATGCGGAGAAAGTCGAAGACCGCGCCAAAGATCAGATCGAATACGTTTATGAAGATCGATGGGTGCGGGAAAAATTCGAAGCTGAGCTGGGAAAAAGAGGACTAACGTCCCTCATGCCGGAGGCGGCTTATAAAGATCCGAACTTCGAGTTCCAAAAAGGGACGGTGAAGCAGTAAGCTTAGAATTCCATCGTGGGTTGCCAATCGAAAATCGACAATCGCAAATCCAAAAACTTGTCCTGAGTGAGTGGGAAGGATCTCATAGGCAATTTCCACTTGACAATAAGATCGCCTTACTACAACCTACCTGGTGAGAAGTCGAAAAAGGGTTCCGTTGTGTCCACTTTTACTCAAAGTATTCCTCACGGTAAGATCGTCCTCACCTATGACGACTACTGTCTCTTGCCTAATGACCGCAACCGTTATGAGATCCTCGATGGAGAGCTTTCCGTGACGCCGGCGCCCGCTACAAAGCATCAAACAGCCCTGGGAAACCTTTACCGATTTCTCGCCAACTATGTTGTTGCCAATCAGCTTGGCAAGCTTTTTATTCCGCCCACGGACCTTATTCTTGCTGCCACTACCGTCGTCCAACCGGATCTCATCTTTATCGGTACTGATCGCCTCCACCTTGTTACAGACCGCGCCATCGAGGGGGCTCCGACGCTTGTCATCGAAGTTCTCTCACCTACGACTCACCGCACCGATCGCGTGACCAAAGCCCAGCTTTATGCCAAGAATAGCGTGACTAATTACTGGCTCATAGATCCGGATCAGCAAACTGTCGAGGCCTATGAGTTAGTCGGAGACCACTATGACTTGGCCGCCAGCGCCCGAGACGCTGAGGTATTTGCTCCTTCGCTTTTCCCAGGTCTTTCCATTCAGCTGTCCGATCTTTGGGCGTGAGCCTCACGCTTGTCGCTTCACTGTCACGGTTTACCCTGACCTTCACGTCTCGCCAGATTACTCGATCCACCCGAACCAAGGTCCCCAAATCTAAAATCCGAAATCGAAAATCCAAAATTGTTTCATCTGATCACCTTGTCCGTTCTCGCCAACACATTCGGCGGAATCGTCAGGCCGATCTGCTGGACGATTGCCAAGTTGAGTTGGACATTTGCAATTCAATGCATTACACTGCAATGCACAGGGAGAAATTTGTATGGAACGCCAATTAACGATGCGATTGCCGGCGGACCTTGCTACCAAATTAGAACGGTCAGCCAAACGGCTAAAACGCAAGCGTTCGGAAGTGGTACGCGAGGCTCTGGAACAATACCTGGACACCCAGCCGGAGATGCGACCCATCGAACGCGTACGCGATCTTCTCGGCAGTGTTGCCAGCGGCCGGCCCGACTTAGGTCAACGCCATCGCGAATACCTGACCCATCGGTTGCGTCGTGGCCGCTGAACTCTTGCTCGATACTGGAGCCTTTGTGGCGCTCGTGGACCGTGACGAGAAGCTGCACGACGACTGCGTGGCCGCGTTGGAACAATGGACCGGCCCCGTCGTCACCACGGAAGCGGTATTGACCGAAGCCCTTTACCTGGTCGGGCCGAAGTGGCGCGCGCAAAAAGCTTGTCTTGAGTTTATCCTCAGAGGCGCCTTTCAGTTGGTGCCTTCGTCGACGAAAAGTCTCCAACGAGTCGCAGTCCTGATGGAGAGGTATCGCAACGTCCCAATGGATTTCGCGGACGCCACTTTGGCTGTCTTGGCGGAAGAGCTTGAAACCGAGTGGGTGTTCACGTTGGACCGCCGCGGCTTTTCCATCTACAGAATGCATCGAAACCGAGCTTTCCAAATCATCCCCTAATCCGGAATTATTATCCGTTTTCTTTTTTCCCCGCCTCGTCGCTCAATCGAAAATTTCTTCCTCTTGCCTTTTGCCTCGTGCCAAAGAGGTCAAGCGCACAGCGCCTCGGGTGAGAACGGTGATTTTTCTCTTCATGATTCTCTTTGCACCGCCACTCGACACTCGCCACTTCACTTGATCACCCTATCCGCCCGCGTCAGCACGTTCGGGGGGATCGTAACACCGATTTGCTTGGCGGCTTTTAAATTAACGATTAGCTCGAATTTGTTCGGCGCTTCTACGGGCAAATCGGCCGGCTTTGTGCCCTTGAGGATCTTGTCCACGTATGTGGCCGCGCGGCGGTACATGACGTTTCGATCCGGCCCGTAAGTTAGGAGGCCCCCGTTATCCGCCCAGCCTGTAAAGCTGGAGATTGCCGGTAAACGATTTTTCACTGTTAACTCCACGACGCGCTTACGATCGGCGGCAGAAACAGTGGGCCCACTCCGGTCGATAAGACCGTTGGCTCGCTCTTTGGTTGCAGATCGAAACGCGTCCTCGAAATCCTCCGGTCCTCGAAACACCAACGGGATAATCTTTACTCCAAGCGCCCGAGCAGTAGGCTCCGTCGCTTTTACAAACATATCATTCGCTGAACCCCTCGGCCTCAGGATGGCAACACGGTTCAGTCCCGCAACGATCTCCTTGAGCAGCTCCAGCTGCTTTCCGCCCAGCTCCTCGGTAAGAGTTGTCAAGCCTGTGACGTTTCCACCGGGTCGGGCCACACTGGCGACAAGTCCGGTACCAACAGGATCGGTACTCGTAGGCAACACAATAGGAATACTGCTGGTAGCTTTCTTCACTGCCAAGGCGATATTCGACCCATCTACGACAATGACGTCCACTTGCAGACGGACTACCTCGGCGGCAAGATCCGCGGAGCGCTCTTGTCTACCCTCGGTTGTTCGATAGACGGCACCAATGTTCTTGCCCTCGACGTAGCCGAGATCACCCAGCCCTTGTATAAACGCCGGAGCGGGACCCGAACCGGCTCCGGCCAGATAACCGATCCAAGGAATTTTCTTTCCTTCCTGCGCTTCGGCGAAGGGAACCCCTGCTAGCAAGAGAATCGCCAGTAGGCACCAAGGAATTTTTGGACTCATCATTTTCGCCTAATTGCTGCCTCTTGGTGGTACCGTGTGCCTTGTTCACCGAATGATTTTGGTTGCCCGCGCTAGCAGGTCGGGTGGAATTGTGAGGCCGATCTGCTTGGCGGTCTTCAAATTGATCACAAACTCAAACTTTGTCGGTTGCTCCACTGGCAGATCGGCTGGCTTGGCGCCCTTGAGGATTTTATCTATATAGATGGCGATACGCCGATTGCTGTCCGCGAGGTCTGCCCCGTAGTACATGAGCCCGGCGGCATCTACGGCTTCTCTATTATTGTACGTTGACGGCAACCGGCTCTTTAACGCAAAGTCTGTGATTCGTCTAACGTTGCGACGAAGCCTGCCGCCCGCGAGGGACACATAAAGTCCATCCGGGCGATGCTTGTTTATCGCGGCGAATACGCTATCAAAATCCTCCGCCGCGCGTACCTCCCAAGTCCGCATAGTCAGCCCCAGTGCGCGCGCCGCGACTGGGAGATCCTCTTTCACCTCGCGCGTCGCGCCCACAGTGGTCGGATCATTGAAAACCGCGACACGAGCAAGTTTGGGAACGGCTTCTTTGAACAGCTCCAGTCGTTTACCGCCTAACTCAGTGCTAAGGGTTGTAAGGCCGGTAACGTTCCCGCCGGGACGGGCAAGGCTTTCAACTAGGCCGGCCTTTACAGGATCAAGTCCCTGACCCGTCATAACGATTGGAATCGTCTTGGTCGCGTCTTTGGCCGCACGGATCGGCTGGGTTCCTCCTAATACCACGATGATATCAACCTTGAGACGCACCAGCTCGGCCGCAAGCTCAGGCTGGCGTCCCGGTTTCCCCTCCGCATATCGGTACTCGATTGCGATGTTCTGTCCTTCGATGTAGCCAAGCTCACGCAGAGCCAGCCGAATCCCCTCGGAACGGGGGGAATCAATCGCCGGGTCGGTACTCGACAGATACCCTATCCGCGGGATTTTCTTCGGCTGCTGCGCTAGAGCGGACACGCCAAGCGCAAAGAGCATGACGCAAAGAGTAAGGACCGTAATCTTATTCTTCACGGGGTTTCTTTATTGCGATCCCTTGTCACTTGACACTCGCCCCCTCACTTGAGGACTTGATTCGCCCGCGCCAGGAACTCGGGTGAAAGTGTCAATCCAATCTGTTTCGCTGCTTTCAAGTTGATCACAAACTCAAATTTCGTTGCTTGCTGCACCGGCAGGTCAGCCGGTTTGGCACCTTTCAAGATTTTGTCCACGTAAACAGCTGCCCGCCGAAAAAGGTCATCGTAGTCCGCCCCGTATGACATCAAGCCGCCCTCATCGACAACCCCCTTTTCTGCGTAAATAGCCGGCAACCGGTATTTTGTGGCTAGCTCGACGATCCGCTTCCTTTCGGAGAAAAAGCGGCGAGCGGTAACTGTCATAATCGCGTCGACCTTTTTTTGCTTTGCGGTTCGGAAGGCGCTCTCTAAACCTTTGGCATCGGCTTGAGTCTCGATCTCCTCCAATTTTAGCTTCAGTGCCGCAGCGGCAGGCCTGAGCTCTTTCAGTTGGAATGTTTGTTCCGGCAACCGCAGCAGTCCAACTCGGGTCAGCTTGGGCACCGCGTCCTTGAGTATCTCTAGCCTTTTGGTAATTAGCTCAGACGCGAAACTCGCGTTCCCGGTGACATTGCCACCAGGCCGCGCCAGATTGGCAACCAAACCTGCAGCCATGGGGTCGCCAACAGCCACCATAACGATGGGGATGGTAGTAGTGCCGCTCTTGGCCGCTAACGAAGATGGCGTATCTGAGGCCACGATTAGATCAACCTTAAGTCGAACCAGCTCCGCTGCAAGCTCACGTAGGCGTTCAAGCTTTTGCTCGGCAAACCGATACTCGACGGTGATGTTTTTTCCCTCAATCCATCCAAGCTTGCCTAACTCTTGTTTGAACGCATCGAGAAGAACGGCCATACCCGAAGCGGTGCTTGAATCGAGGAAACCGATGCGGAAGACTTTCCCCGGCTG
>Ga0081455_10000424_pt1 | contig 55362 bp, 55 predicted proteins | sample TabmetS3T2R1_FD_70207 | JGI IMG/M metagenome (GOLD analysis project Ga0081455, IMG submission 70207) | Tabebuia heterophylla rhizosphere microbial communities from the University of Puerto Rico - S3T2R1 | ecosystem: Host-associated > Plants > Roots > Rhizosphere ...
GAAAATCAAACCCAGCTATCATCAAATAGCCTCAAAGGAACCCACAAAGGGTTCAAAGCTAATCAACTGGCTTTAGCTCATCAATACACTGTTGAGTTCTCAAACAACACGATCCACTGCTTCTCTAAAGCTTTTTTGTTCTCGCGGAGGGCGTCAACAACCCTACTGGTTTAGTAGTAGTGGTTGGCGACCCACCCGCGGGCCGACCAAGAACTTTACCCGGTTCGGTTCGCGGTGTCAACCACCGCCCGACCCTGGCCCGTCCGCCGGGGCTTTCGGCCCCGTCGTCCCGGTCTCCCTGGCGACGAAGAGAAGATTACATGCCCCGAAACCCCCTTGAAACAGGGGGGTCCTTTAACCGGGTTTTCCCTGGTCAGAGCATCGGGAGGAGGGTCCTCAACTCGTACGGCGTCACCGATCGGCGGTAGGCGTCCCACTCGGCACGCTTGTTCCGGAGGAAGAAGTCGTAGACGTGCTCGCCCAGGGCGTCGGGCAACAGCTCGGAGCGCTCCATCTCCGTGAGCGCCTCGCCCAGGTTCTGTGGCAGCTGGTCGTAGCCCGCGGCCTTGCGCTCCGCGTCGCTCATCGACCAGATGTTGTCCTCGGCCGCCGGTGGTAGCTCGTACCCCTTCTCGATACCCTTCAACCCCGCGGCGATCACGACCGAGTACGCCAGGTAGGGGTTGCAGGCCGAGTCGATCGTGCGGATCTCGACCCGGCGCGAGGAGGCCTTGCCCGGCGAGTAGTTCGGCACCCGGACCAGGGCGGACCGGTTCGCGCGGCCCCACGACACCGTGGTCGGCGCCTCACTGCCGCTGATCAGCCGTTTGTACGAGTTCACCCACTGGTTGGTCACCGCGGAGATCTCGCGCGCGTGGTAGAGCAGACCCGCCACGAACGCCTTACCCGTCTCGGACAACTCGTACGGGTCCTCGGGGTTGTGGAAGGCGTTGCGGTCACCCTCGAACAACGACACGTGCGTGTGCATCCCCGAACCGGGCTGCTCGGTGAACGGCTTGGGCATGAACGTCGCGCGCACCCCCTGGGTCAGCGCGACCTCCTTCACCACATACCGGAACGTCATGACGTTGTCGGCCATGGTCAGCGCGTCGGCGTAGCGCAGGTCGATCTCCTGCTGCCCGGGCGCGCCCTCGTGGTGGCTGAACTCGACCGAGATGCCCATCGCTTCGAGCGCCTCGATGGCGTGGCGCCGGAAGTGGGTCGCGGTGGCGTGGCTGGCCTGGTCGAAGTAGCCGCCGTTGTCGGCGGGCTCCGGCTCACTGCCGTCCGCGGGCAACGTCGAGAGCAGGAAGAACTCGATTTCCGGATGGACGTAGCAGGTGAACCCGGCCTCGCCGGCCTTGGACAACTGGCGCCGCAGCACGTGCCGCGGGTCGGCCCAGGACGGCGATCCGTCGGGCATCGCGATGTCGCAGAACATCCGCGCCGAGTAGTGCCCGCCCTCCGGCGTCTCCCAGGGCAGAACCTGGAACGTCGACGGGTCGGGCTTCGCGATCATGTCCGATTCGTACACGCGCGCGAAGCCTTCGATGGCCGAACCGTCGAACCCGATCCCGTCGCTGAACGCACCCTCCAGCTCGGCCGGGGCGACGGCCACCGACTTCAGAAATCCCAGGACATCGGTGAACCACAGTCGGACGAACCGGATGTCACGTTCTTCCAGCGTGCGCAGCACGAACTCCTGCTGGCGATCCATGGCCGCACCCTACGCATGCTGTGTTAACGGCATGTTTCGTGGTTCCCGTGTTGCCCCCACCGAGGGAATGCGCAGGGACATCACCGCTGCCAGTGCGCACAATCCGCCCGCGAGGTACCACGCGAGGTCGTAACTCCCGGCGTGGTCGTGGATCAGCCCGGCGCCCACGGCGGCGATCGACGCGCCGATCTGGTGAGACGCGAACACCCAGCCGAACACGATCGGGCCGCTCAGGCCGAAGTGCTCACGAGCCAGCGCCACGGTCGGCGGCACCGTCGCCACCCAGTCCAGGCCGTAGAAGATGATGAACGCCCACATCGGCGGCTGGGTGGTCGGCGCGAACAGCTGCGGCAGCAGGATCAGCGACCCGCCACGCAGGACGTAGTACACGCCGAGCAGGATGCGCGGATTCACCCGGTCGGTGAGCCAGCCGGAGGCGATCGTGCCGGCCACGTCGAAGATGCCGACCAGCGCGAGCAGCGAGGCCGCCGTCGTCGGCGGCATCCCGTGTTCGTGCGCCGCGGGCACGAAGTGGGTGCCGATCAGGCCGTTCGTCGACGCACCACAGATCGCGAAGCCGCCGGCGAGCAACCAGAACGTCCGCGTCCGCGCGGCCCGGCCCAGGACCTGCAGCGCTCGCCGGGCCGCTCCCGACGTCGGGACCGGCGTCTCCTCGGGCGCGGTCGCGCCGTATGCCGTGGTCCCGATCTCGCTCGGATGGTCACGCAGGAAGATCAGCGTGATCGGGACGACGGCCAGCGCGGCGAAGGCGACCACCAGCGATGCGGTGCGCCAGCCGTCCTGTGTGGCCAGCGCGGCGAGCACGGGCAGGAACACCAGCTGCCCGGCCGCGCCCGCCGCCGTGAGGATGCCGCTGAGCAGGCCACGGTGCCGCACGAACCAGCGCGAAGTCACCGTCGCGACGAACGCCAGCGCCATCGATCCGGTCCCGAGTCCGACCAGCACGCCCCAGCAGAGCAGCAGCTGCCAGCTCGCCGTCATGAACACGGTCAGCCCACTGCCCGCCGCGACCAGGACCAGAGCACCGGTCACGACCCTGCGCATGCCCAGCCGTTCCATCAGGGCGGCGGCGAACGGCGCGGTGAGCCCGTACAGCAGGAGGTTGATCGACACCGCCGACGAGATCGTGGCCGTGGACCAGCCGAACTCCTCGTGCAGTGGATCGATCAGCACACTGGGCGTGGCGCGGAAGCCGGCGGCGCCGACCAGCGCGACGAATGCCGCGAAGGCGACGAACCAGGCCGGGTGGATGCGCGCGCGGGGTTGCGTTCTGGTCACCAAGACAGCGTCACCGATCAGTGCGGTGCGGACGAGTGGCCAGAGCGCCAATATGTGCAAGAATCCGGCCATGCACCGCGTAGTGGTCCTCGCCGTCTCCGAGGTGATCGGATACGACCTGAACATCGCGCCGCTCGTCTTCGGCACCGCACGCCGGGACGGCGAGCCGCTCTACGACGTGCGGGTTTGCGGCGTCGACGGCCGGCCGGTGCGGGTCAGCCACGGCTACGACGCGCAGCTCGAGCACGGCCCGGAGGCACTGGACGACGCGGACACGGTGGTCATCCCAGGGACTCGCGTGCCCGGGCCGCGGCACCACGGCGTGTTGCCGGCCGATCTGGCGGCGGCGATGGCTCGCATCCCGCCGTCGGCACGACTCGTCTCGATCTGCACCGGCGCGTTCGTGCTGGGCGCAGCCGGTGTGCTGGACGGGCGCCGTGCCGCCACGCACTGGGGCCACGCGGCCGACTTCCGGCGTCTCTACCCGGAGGTCGACCTCGACGAGAACGTGCTGTTCGTGGACGACGGCGACGTTCTGACCTCGGCCGGGCTCGCCGCGGGAATGGACCTGTGCCTGCACATCGTGCGGTCCGACCACGGCAGCGCGGTCGCGAACCACGTCGCCCGGTACTGCGTGGTGCCGCCGTGGCGGGACGGCGGGCAGTCGCAGTTCATCGAGCAGCCGCTGCCCGACGGCGACGGCAGCACCGCGACGACGCGCGCGTGGGTGCTGGAACGGTTGGGCGAGCCCCTCGACCTGGCCGCGCTCGCGCGCCACGCGGGCATGAGTGTGCGGACGTTCAGCCGCCGGTTCCGCGCGGAAACCGGACAGTCGCCGCGGGCGTGGCTCACCCAGCAGCGCGTGCTGCACGCCCGGCACCTCCTGGAGACCACGGACCTGTCCGTCGAGCGGGTCGCCGCCGAGGCCGGACTCGGAACGGCGGCGTCCCTGCGGCAGCACCTCAACACGGCGATCGGGGTCGCGCCGCTGGCATACCGCCGCACCTTCGCGCGCCGCTGATCGCTACCGTTGGCGCATGCTCCGCCGACGCGCCGCCGGTGTTCTCGCCCTGGTCCTGGTGCTGTTCAGTGCCTGTTCGGCGCCTGGGGAGGAACCGCTGCCCGATGGGCGCGCGCTCGTGGACGCCGCCGGAGCGAGCCTGAACGGCATCCGCAGCGTGCGCTTCGACGTGAGTGTCAGCTCGACCATCCCCGGCCTGGACATCCGCGAGGTGAAGGGCCAGGCGAGCAAGGACGGCGGGCCGCACGGCACGGCGATCGGCCAGGCGGACGTGCAGGCATCGGTCAACCGGTTCGAGCTGGACTACGTGCTCGCCGGCGACACGTTGTTCCTCACCGATTCCAAGGGCCGGCAGCGGCAGGTCCCGATCCCGGCGGACTACAACCCGACGACGCTGCTCGACCCCCATCGCGGGCTGCCGAAGATGCTCGCCGACGCGACCGCGCTGAAGACCGAGACCAAGGAGGACGTGCTCGGCGTGGAGGCCTACCGGGTTACCGGGAAGCTCCCCAGGGACGTCATCTCGAGCGTCGTCCCCGGCATCCAGGCCGACGTCGACGTCAAGTTCTGGGTGACCCGGGCCGAGCCGCGCAACCTGGTGCGGGTGTGGATCCAGGTGCCGCCGCGGCAGCCGAACGAGGGCGCGATCCAGCTGGAGCTCGCGCTGTCCGACCAGAACGTCCCGGTCGGCACTGCGACCGGCGGCTAGGCGGGGCAGCGCGTGCCGGGTGCGGGCTGGGTGCCGTCGACGAGGTAGTCCAGGCCGGCCACGTCGACGCACATGTCACCGTGCAGGAACGCGGTGTGCTGGGTGCCGTCGACGGTGAGCAGCCCGCCGTGGAACAGGTTCGCGAGGTTCACACCAGCTTGGTACGGGGTGACCGGATCGTTGGTCGTCGAGATGACCAGTGGCGGCGCCGCGGGGGTGACGGTGGGCCGGTGCGGCTGGGAGGTGCTCGGCACCGGCCAGTTCGCGCACACGTCCAGTTCCCCCTGGTCGGGGCGGCCCCAGCCGAGGAACGGCGCGACGTCGACCATGCGCTGCCGGGCGGCGGCGATCGCCGTCGGATCGGTGACGCGTGGGTTGTCGACGCAGCGCACCGCGTAGTAGGCGGCCTGCAGGGACGAGTACTTCCCGTCGGCCGCGCGCTCGTAGTAGCCGTCGGCGAGCCGCTGCAGGACCGAGCCGTCACCGTGGCGCAGCAGGCCGAGACCGGTGTTCAGGAAGGGCCACGACTGGCTGGAGTACATCGCCTCGACCACACCGGCGATCGCGTCCCGGTAGGACAGGCGCCTGCTGTCGCCGGTCTTCGCGGGCGCCGCGCCCAGCGGCTGGACCAGGTTCTCGAACTCCGTGGCCGCCTTGGCCGGGTCGCGGCCCAGCGCGCAGCCGTCGTGCCGCGCGCACTCGGTCGCGAACTGCCCGAACGCGCGCGAGAACCCGGCGCCCTGCGCGACGAGCGAGTCCGGATCGTCCTCCCCCGGGTCGATCGCGCCGTCGAGCAGCAGCGCCCGGACCCGCTCCGGGAAGGCCTCGGCGTAGCTGTACCCGATCTGGGTGCCGTAGGAGTAGCCGAGGTAACTCAGCTTCTCCTCACCCAGTGCCGCCCGCAGAACGTCGAGGTCCTTGACCACCTCGCGCGTGCCCATGTGCGCGAGCATCGCCGTGCCGTGTTCGGTGCGCTCGGCGCATTTCGCCGCGAAGTCCTTGGCTTGAGCGGTCCACGCGGCATCAGCGGCGCCCGGGTCGGCGGCCCGGTCGGCGTCGCGTTCGGCGTCGGTCAGGCACTGTATCCGTGGCCGGCTCGCGCCGACGCCGCGCGGATCGAACCCGACGAAGTCGAACCGCAGGCCGATGGCGTTGTTCGAGACGGTCGACACGAGGCGCGCCGCCGCCTCCATGCCGGAACCGCCGGGGCCACCGGGGTTCATCACGAGCGAGCCGATCCGGTCGGCCGGGTCAAGCGCCTTGTGCCGCAGCACGCCGAGGGTGATCGTGGTGCCACCCGGGTTGCCGTAATCCAGCGGCACCGTCAGCCGGGCGCACTCGACACCCGGTGTGCGGAACGCGTCCTGGCTCGGCTCTCCCGTCGCGTACCCCGCGCAATCCCCCCACGCGAGCTTCTGGTCGTAGAACCGGTCCAGCGCGTGGGTGTCCGCCACCGGCGAGGGCGACGGGGGTGGTGCGGTGGACTGCGTGATGCACGCGGTCAGCGCGCCGGCCAGCAGGCCCGCGATGATCAGCGTCGGTCGGCGGGAGAAACGCATCTCCCACATCGTGCCAGTCCGGTCACTGAGAGGTACAGCGCGTGCCCTCCGCCGGCAGCGTTCCGTTGATCAGGTAGTTGCGGCCGATGTCGTCCACGCACGAGATTCCCTGCAGGAAAACGGTGTGCTGGGTGCCTTCGAACGTCAGCAGCGCGCCCTTCATCGCCTTCGCGAGATTCACCCCCGCTTGGTAGGGAGTGGCGGGATCGTTCGTGGTCGAGATCACCAGCACCGGCGGCACGCCCGCGACGTTCGGCTCGTGCGGCTCGGAGGTGCTGGGCACCGGCCAGAACGCGCACGGGTCGAGCGCCGCACCGTTGGGCCTGCCGTCGTCGAGGAACGGCGCCACCTGGTCGTAGCGGTTCTCCGCCGTCAGGATCTCGGCGCGGTCGGTCACCGGGGGGTCGTCGACGCAGCGGATCGCCGTGAACGCGTCCTGCGTGTTGGTGTAGTGGCCGCTGCGGTCGCGTTCGCTGTACTGGTCGGCCAGGGCCATCAGCGTGGCGCCCTGCCCGTTCTTCAACTCGTTGAGCCCGGAGTTCAGCGGTGCCCACAGCTGCTGTGAGTACAGCGCCTGGATCGCGCCCAGCGTGGCGTCGTCGTAGCCCAGCTCACGGCCGTCACGCAGCCGGACGGGGTGGTCGATCAGTGGCCGCACCAGGGCCTGGAAGGCCCGCGTGGCGGCCGCCGGGTCGTTGCCGAGCGCGCAGTCCCGCCGGGCGGCGCACCAGCGGGCGAAGTCGTTGAACGCGACGCCGAAGCCCTGGCCCTGCGCGACCAGCGACTCGACCTCGTCCTGGTTCGGGTCCAGTGCGCCGTCGAGCACCATCGCGCGGACGTTCCGGGGGAAGGTTTCGGCGTAGGTGTAACCGATGCGGGTCCCGTAGGAGTAGCCGAGGTAGGTCAGCTTCTCCTCGCCCAGCGCGGACCGCAGGACGTCCATGTCCTTGACGACGTCGCGGGTGCCCAGGTTCGCCAGCATCGCCGTGCCGAATCGGGTGCGTTGCGCGCACTTCCCGGCGAAGTCCCGGGACTCGGCGTCCTGGCGGGCCACACCGGCGGGCGAGCCGTCGGCCGCGAGATCCTCGGCGCGCTGCGCATCGCGCTCGGCGTCGGTCAGGCAGGTCACGTCGGGTTCGCTGGCGCCGATCCCCCGGGGGTCGAAGCCGACGATGTCGAAACGCTTGCCGATGTCGGTGTTCGCGACCTGCGGGCCGAGCCCGGCCGCGGCGTACATGCCGGAGGCGCCGGGGCCGCCCGGGTTGAGCACCAGCGCACCGATGCGGTTCGCGGTGTCGGTCGCCTTGTGCCGGAGCACGCCGATGGTGATCGTGTCGCCCTGCGGCTTCGTATAGTCCAGCGGCACGGTCAGCCGGGCGCACTGGAGGTCGTTCCTGGCGAAGGCCGACCGCATATCGTCGGACGTCGCGTAAGGTGCACAGTCGCCCCAGGTCAACGGCTGTGCGTAGAACCTGTCCAGTCCCGCGGGCACCACGCCCGCCGGCCCGGCGGACTCGGTCGTCACCGTCGGCGCCGGAGCCGTCGACGGCTGCGGCGAGGTGCACGCGGCAAGCAGCACCAGCAGGCAGGCGCCGGCGACGGCAGCGCGTACGGACCGGGACCTGGCTTGCTGAAGGAAGGGCACATCGTGATCGTGCCATCCTGAGTGGGAACACAGGTGCACCGCCGCCTCGTTGGCTGGTGGATCGCGCGCGAAAAGGACAGGAGACCACGGGTGCCAGCACTGATCAGCCGAATGGGCAAGCGGCTTCGCCGGCTCATCGAGCGGCCGGGCAGCGTCGAGCTGACCGGGTACGAGGCACTGCTGCCGGACATCGAGGCACTCGAACCCGAGCTGACGGAGCTCGGCGACGCGGAGCTGACCGAGCGCGCCGGCAGACTCCGCCTGGAGGCGGAGCTCGGCGACGCGCAACTGGTCGAGCTGTGCGCCGTCGGCCGCGAGGCCGCGCGCCGGGCCCTCGACGAGCGCGCGTTCGACGTGCAGCTGCTCGGCACGATGGGCCTGCTGTCCGGGCACGTCGTGCAGATGCAGACCGGTGAGGGCAAGACGCTGGCCGGTGCGCTGGCCGCGGCCGGATACGCCCTGCAGGGCAAGCGCGTGCACGTCATCTCCGTCAACGACTACCTGGCCCGCCGCGACGGCGAGTGGATGAAGCCGGTGTACGACCTGCTCGGTGTGAACGTCGGCTGGGTCGACGCCGGCCTCACCCGCGAGGAACGGCGCGCGGCCTACGACGCCGAAGTCACCTACGGCGCGGTCAGCGAGATCGGCTTCGACATGCTGCGGGACCGGCTCGTCACGCGCGCCGAGGACCTCGTGCAGCCCGAGCCCGAGGTCGCGATCATCGACGAAGCCGACTCGGTGCTCGTCGACGAGGCCAGGGTCCCGCTGGTCATGGCCGGATCGATCGACCAGGCGACCGCCGACACCGAGGTCGCCAACGTGGTGCGGCGGCTGCGGCTGGGCCTGCACTACGAGACCGACACCGACGGCCGCAACGCATGGCTCACCACGGCCGGCGCGTCGGTGGTGGAGAAGGCGCTCGGCGGGGTCGACCTCTACAGCGAGTCCGGATCCGACCGGCTCGCCGCCGTCAACGTCGCCCTGCACGCCCACGCGCTGCTCACCCGCGACGTCGACTACCTCGTGCGCGACGGCAAGGTCGAGCTGATCAACGCCTCCCGGGGCCGGGTGGCCGAGCTGCAGCGGTGGCCGGACGGGCTGCAGGCCGCGGTCGAGGCGAAGGAGCAGGTGGCGCCGACCGATCGCGGTGAGATCCTCGACTCGATCACCGTGCAGGGCCTCATCGCCCGTTACCCGCAGGTGGCCGGCATGACCGGCACCGCGGTGGCGGTGGCCGAGCAGCTGCGCGAGTTCTACCAGCTCGAGGTTGCGGTAATTCCGCCGAACAAGCCGAACATCCGGGAGGACCTCGAGGACCGGGTCTTCGCGTCGCCGTCACAAAAGCTTCGGGCGATCGTCAGCGAGATCCGGGAGGTGCACGAGACCGGGCGGCCGATTCTCGTCGGCACGCAGGACGTCGCGGAATCCGAGGAGCTCGCCGACAAGCTCGCGAAGGCCGACCTTCCGTGCGTGGTGCTGAACGCGCGCAACGACGCCGAGGAAGCCGCGATCATCGCCGAGGCGGGCAAGCACGGCGCGATCACCGTGTCCACCCAGATGGCGGGCCGCGGCACTGACATCCGGCTGGGTGGCGCGGACGGCAAGGACCGTGAGCGCGTCGCCGAGCTGGGCGGTCTGCACGTCATCGGCACCGCGCGGTATCCCTCGAGCCGGCTGGACGGGCAGCTGCGCGGCCGGTCGGGCCGCCAGGGCGACCCGGGCAGCGCCGTGTTCTTCGCGAGCCTGAACGACGAGCTCGTGGTGTCGAACTCGCCGGACGTGCCGGACGGCATCAGCGCCGACAGCGAGACGGGCGAGATCACCGACCCGGCCGCGAAGCGGCACATCGACCACGCCCAGCGCGTCGCCGAGGGCGTGGACCTGGAGATCCACCGCAACACCTGGCGCTACACGCGGCTGATCGAGCACCAGCGGCGCGAGCTGCTCGAGTACCGCGACAAGTTGCTGCGGACGGACGCGGCGTCGGAGACGCTGTCGGGCGAGAAGCACTACGACGAGCTGGTCGAGGCGGTGGGTGCGGACGAGGCACAGCAGACCTGCCGCGAGATCACGCTGATCCACCTGGACCAGCTGTGGTCGGACCACCTGGCGTTCCTGACCGACGTGCGGGAGAGCATCCACCTGCGGGCGCTGGCTCGGGAGACCCCGCTGGACGAGTTCCACCGCATCGCGATCCCGGAGTTCCGCAAGATCGTGCCGGCGATCCAGGAGCGGTCCGCCGGGACTCTCGCGGACGCGGAGATCGGCGACGACGGGATCGACCTGGCCGCCTCCGGCGTGCGGCGGCCCAGCTCGACGTGGACGTATCTGGTGCACGACGCGCCGTTCGACGCCGGTTTCGAGGAGACGCTGCGGCAGGTGCGCAGTCTCTTGCGGCGCAAGAAGAACTGAGCCCACTTGTGGCCGACAACGGCGTCGGCCCCTTCATGTCGATGGAGGCGAGCGCCCGGCCGGTCTCAGGAGAGCGGCCAGTTGCGTAGGGTGGCGTCGGCCATCACCTGGAGTTCATCGCGGCTGACCCCGCTCGCGGCTTGCACGGCGATGCCGAATGCCAAAGTGGTGACGTAGCGGGCCAGGAGTCCCGGATCGGTCTCCGGAGGCAGGTCGCCGTCGTCGACGGCTCGTTGGAACCGCTCGCAGGCCCGGCAGCAGCCGTTGTTGCGCCAGGCGGCGGGGAGGTCACGGACTCCACGCCCGGAGTCGCCGGCCGCGTCGTAACTGCCGTGGCCTTCCTCGCCTCCGAGCAGAGCAGCTTCATCACCGGTTCGAGCCTGTACGTCCACGGCGGCCTGAACCAGATCTGAGTTCCATGGCCGCACGTCCGGCGAGGATGGCGGCGCCTGGCCGATCGGTCTGCTCGGACAGGCGAGCGCGGCAACCTCGATCGCAAGATGGCGGCTGACCAAAGGGACTTGCGGAGCCGTGGTTTCGGGTCGCTGGAAGGACGAGGTCACTGTCCACTCTGGAGAGATATTGGGTGCCGGCGACCTGCCTCGCAGCCCCGGCGTCCGATCGGTACAAAGACAACTTTTAACGCTTTCGGGCGACAGCATCGGCTGCCGATCACGAATTCCTGGCGCGAAGGGGAGTTCCGCGGCCGGAAACTGTCGGACCCGGGTGGGACGATTCGTCCGTCGCCGGAACCCCTCCGGCGCGTTGCGGAGAGGAATCGTTGTCATGCCTGGAAATGTCCGTCCGATCGCCGGCGAGCGCGAGGGTCTGCTCGCCTTTCTCGCCCAGCAGCGGTACGTCCTGCGCTTGGCGGCACACGGTCTCACCGACGAGCAGGCTCGGCTGGTTCCCACGCGGAGCACGTTGAGCGTCGGCGGTTTGATCAAGCACGTGACGAGCACCGAGCGGAGCTGGATGGATACGGTGCTGCAACGGGAGAGACCGGGGTCGCTGGAGGAACGTGGCCGGGCGTACCTGGAGGATTTCCGGCTTCGTGACGACGAGACGCTCTCCGGTGTGCTGGCCGCCTACGCGGACGCGGCTGGTGAGACCGAGGAGATCGTCGCGGGCATCTCCGATCTCGGGCAGCCGGTGCCCGTGCCGCAGGGAGTGCCGTGGTTCCCGGACGACGTCGACGCGTGGTCGGTGCGGTGGGTGCTGTTGCACCTGATTCAGGAGACCGCGCGGCACGCCGGGCACGCGGACATCATCCGGGAACACATCGACGGCGCGACGGCCTTCCCGTTGATGGCCGCGGCGGAGGGGTGGCCGGTCACACCGTGGCTACAACCCTGGCGACCGAGCGGTTGACGTCGTCCGGGGCGTCTTGGTTCGTTGCGAGTCGCTCGAGCCTGTGCCTGGGATGCGCAGTCTTGCCTGGCAGCGCTCAGGTGTGGCGTCAGATGCGGGTGTGTCTCCGGGCGGCGGTCCTCCAGCGTGCCGGGACTCTGCCACGGCAGGGAGTCAGAAGAGCGTCGGCTGGACGTCGGCGCCCTCGATGATCAGCATCTGCCGCTTGGTCTCGACCCCGCCGCGTGCCGAGAATCCACCCATCCGGCGTCCGGCGGCGAGCACCCGGTGGCAGGGCACGACGATGGGAAAGGGGTTGTGTCCCAACGCTTGACCCACGGCCTGCGCCGAGCCCGGCATGCCGAGCCGGTGGGCGATGTCGCCGTAGGTGAGGGTTCGTCCGGGCGGGATTGTCCGGGCGATCTCGTACACGCGGCGGTTGAAGTCGGGCACACCCTGGTAGTCGACGGTGACGTCCAGGAGGTCACGACGCTCGCCGCGCAGCAGGGCGACGATCTCGTCGATCGCCGTCTGGATCTCGGGCGGCGGTGCGGACTCGGTGGCGTCGGGGAAGGCTGCCCGCAGGTGGGCCCGGCTGGTGGGGAGGGCGCCGTCGGGCAGGCGGACGCCGGTGACGCCGTGCTCGCCCCACGCGATCCCGCAGTGGCCGATCGCGGTGTCGAAGAGCCGGTAACCCAGTGTCGTCATGGTGTCCCCTCACGCAGGGCGCGTGCCTCCAGCGTCTTCTTGATGACGGTGGTGCCGTGCTCCATGAAAGCACTGGTGCGCTGGGCGAGTGAGTTGGGGAGGAGGTCCGCGACCCAGACGAAACGGGTCCGGCCCGGGCCGGCGGCGCAGACCTGCGCGGCGCCGTTGTGGTGCGCGTACGGGCCACCGGTCACCGACCAGACGAGCCGGTGCGCGTCGTCGTCGAGGTCGACCAGCGCCTCGCGCACGACGGTGCCGTCGAAGAAGGTGACGATGCGGTCGGTGCCGTCGAGGTGCGTGTCCGTGACGAAACCGGGGGCAAGACGCTCATGCAGCGCGCCCCAATCACGTAAGGCCGACCAGGCCATGTCGAGAGGAGTGTCGATCAGGGTTTCCGTACGTATCGAAGCCATGGGGTCAGCCTGCCGCGGGTGTGGCCGGGGGTCTTGAAGATTCTTGCGGTTCCGCGCGGGTACCCGGCGTCATGGACACCGTGCGGGCCGGCGTGGTCGCGTCGTTCGACTTCACCCGTGACGACGAGATCCGCCGCTGGTTGCCCGAGGGCGTCGAGCTGGACATACGCCGGACCGGGGAGGCGCCGACCGACGACAACCTGAGGATGGTGTCCGCGCTGGCCGACCCGGCGTACCTCACCGCCCCGGTCCGGGCATTGTGCGCTCGCGGCGTGGCGGCGATCGCCTACGCCTGCACGGCCTGCAGCTTCGTGGGCGGCTCGTCGGGCGAACGCGCGCTGCGAGAGGCCATGGAGTCGTGGGGTGCTCCCCGAGCGCTGACGACGTCCGGTGCGGTGGTCAACGCCTTGCGCAGTGTGGGCGCACAGCGGCCGGCGGTCGTGCACCCGTACGCGCCGACGGTCGGCCGTCGCCTGCACGCGTGCCTGACGGGCAGCGGCTTCGAGATCCCCAGGATCACCAGTTTCGCCCTGACGGTCGACGAAGTACCCGACGTCCACCCCGACGAGGTGATGGACCTGATCCGCGAAGGCGACTCTCCCACCGTCGACGCGGTCTTTGTGAGCTGCACGGGGCTGCCAACCTACGAGGTCATCACGCCGGTGGAGCAGGAGCTGGGGTAGCCCGTCAGTGCCAACCAGGCCTCGATGTGGGCCCTGCTCCGCACGATGGGCGCGAAGGCGGTCGGTCCAGGCCAGCACCTGCTGGCGAGCTGACCGGGCGCCGATCTGCTGTACTCGCTGCGCCCGACGCCGACCAGCCACCGGCCCGAGCCGGCTAAGCCGGGCTTCGCCAGCAATATCCGTTCAGGCACGGCCGGCCCCACGAGCACCCGGGCCATTGCGGGCAACCCGCAACGCCGAACGCTCCCGCGACGCCAGGCCTACTCCGCATCGCCCTCCACCTCGGCGGCGCCGAGCCTGCTCCCGCGTCGGGGGCGGAGCCACATCGCCGGGGTCGCGAGCGCTCCGCACCGCACCGTGGGGGCAGCGGCGCCCCGCAGGCGCACCGCCTTCGCGACTCCGCGCCGGCCGCCGACGGCGCGGAATTGTCGTACCCGCGAGATAGCTTCAGGCCATGGTGGCCGTCTCCTCGATCGCTTCGCAGCCTGGGTTCGCGGTGCGCGTCGTGCGGTGTGGGGGTGGCCACCGCGGCTGGTCGGAACCCGAGGAGCGCACCGCGCCGGAACTGGTACTCGTCCGGAGCGGGTGGTTCCGGCGCCGCACGCGGGCGGGGGTCGTCGAGGCCGATCCGACCGTCGGGTACCTCACGCGGCCCGGCGACGAGGAAACCTTCGCCCACCCGGCAGGCGGCGATGTGTGCACCGCCGTGCGCTTCGCACCCTCCGTGTGGCACCAACTGTTCGGCGAGCTGCCTCCGGCGGCCTCGCCCGTCTACGTCGACGCCGCGCTGGAACTCGCCCACCGCCGGGTCGTCGCGGCGGCCCGGCAGCCCGACACCGTTTTTGCCCTGTCCGAGCGCATGCTCGACCTGGCCCAGGCCGCGATCGGCACCGGCGAGGCAGCGGGCGCACCGTCCGACCGGCATCTCGTCGCCGAGGCACGGCTCGCCATCGTCGAGGACCAGCCGGCCGCCGCCACCCTGCTCACCCTGGCCGATTCGCTACGAGTCTCACCGTTCCGGCTCAGCCGGGCCTTCACCCGCGAAGTAGGCGTGCCGCTCACCCACTACCGCAACCGCGTGCGCGTCAGCCGGGTACTGGCGCGCCTGGAGGCGGGCGAACCGGACCTGGCACGGCTCGCCGCCGAACTGGGCTTCGCCGACCAAGCCCACCTCACCCGCACGGTGCGCCGGCACGTCGGCCACACCCCGACGGCTCTCCGGCGCTTCCTCCGCATCAGCACGGCCACCGTCGTGTGAAGCTCATCGCAGCCCCTTGGGGCAGTTCGTCCAGTGGTGTCACGCTGGGTTTCCCAGATCCACGACCCGGGGACCCGACGAGGGCCTCGAGGGAAGGACGGTCGACGAAGATGTCCACCACCAGCGGCGAGACCGCGGCTCCGTACGGCTCCGGCCCGTCATCCGGCGGCGCCCAGGCCAAGAAGGTCCGCATCCCCCACCTGCAGGAGATGAAGCGCCGCGGCGAGCCGTGGCCCATGCTCACCACCTACGACATGTACACGGCCGAACTGTTCGACGAGGCGGGCATCCCGGTGCTCCTCGTCGGCGACTCCGCCGCCAACAACGTCTTCGGCTACGAGACGTCGCTCCCGGTGACCGTCGACGAGCTGCTGCCGCTGGTCCGTGCCGTCACGCGCGCCGCCAAACGGGCACTCGTCGTCGCCGACCTGCCGTTCGGCTCGTACCAGCTCTCACCCGAGCAGGCCCTGGCCACCTCGGTTCGCTTCATGAAGGAAGGACGGGCGCACGCGGTCAAGCTCGAAGGCGGCGGCCGCTTCGCTCCGCACGTCGAGGCCATCACCGGCGCCGGCGTACCGGTCATGGGCCACATCGGTTTCACGCCGCAGAGCGAGCACAACCTCGGCGGCTACCGCGTCCAGGGCCGCGGCGAGGCCGGCGCACAACTGATCGCCGACGCACTCGCGCTCCAGGAGGCCGGGGCGTTCGCCGTGGTCATGGAGATGGTGCCGGCCGAGGTCGCCAAGCAGGTCACCCACGAACTCAAGATCCCGACGGTCGGCATCGGCGCCGGACCGGACTGCGACGCCCAGGTGCTCGTCTGGCAGGACATGGCGGGCCTGCGCCGTGGCAAGGCGCCGCGCTTCGTCAAGCGCTACGCCGACCTCGCCGGCGCCCTGTCCGGCGCGGCGACCGCCTTCGCCGAGGAGGTGCGGCGCGGCGAGTTCCCCGCGCCGGAGCACGCCTTTCACTGACGGCGCTTGAACCGTTCGGCGAGGACCGGGTCGTTTTCCCACCAGAGCCCGCCGGACGGCGGTTCACGGTCGGCGATCTCCGCCTGCCGTTCGTCGGTGCGCATCCAGCGCGCGAACAGCGCACCGACGAACGGCAGGCCCGCGAGATCCCCGCCGATCCAGAGGATCCCCGCGCCGATGATCTGATCGGTCCGCCGATCGGGGCCCCACGCACGGGCCAGCGCCTCGTAGTACCCGGCCGCGCGTAACGGCCCGAGCCACAGCACCAGCCCGAGCGCCGCATCGACGATCACCTCGGTGAAACTGATGCCGAACGACACCAGGTGGTGGTCCTCCCTGGGCGTCGGGTCGACCCGCAACCGCGTCCAGAAGTAGGCGAAACCGCAGCCCACGAGCAGGAGCCGCACCAACTCGTCGACGACGGCGGACCGCAACGTCAGCTCGTAGAGCGGCGTCAGGTAGAGCACCAGCGGCGGGGCGATCAGCACCACCGAGATCACCAGCGGGAACGTGAGGGCTCGCGCGACCCGGCCGTGCCCCCACTGCCGCAACCGCCGTCCCGCCCCGGCCGCGAGCAGCAGCGTGATCGGCGCACCCAGGGCGAGCAGCAACGGCGTGATCATCAGCAGCACCACGACCTGCACGGCCCGCGGCCAGAACAGCTCGTTGTCGTACACCCCGAGGAACGAACACGTCACCAGCACCACCGTCGCCAGCCCGGCCAGGAACGCCGCCGTCCGCGCGCGAGACCACGGCCGCACCCGGCGCGCCGCCCAGAGGTAGCCGCCACCCAGTACCGACACGAAGACCAGCACGGGAACGTCCGCGGTCCACGCGCTGAGGATCCGTTCGCCAGACAGAGGGATCATGCCACGAAATAGACCAGGCTACCGATTCCGGCGACCACGCAGTAAATCGCGAACGGCGTCAACGTGCGCGTTTCGAAGTAGCGGGTCAGGAATCGCAACGCCAGATACGCCGCGACGCCGGCCACCAGGCTGCCCACCAGCGCGGGACCGAGCGAAGCGTGGTTCTCCGGCGTGAACAGCGACGGCATCTTCAGCACGCCCGCCGCCAGGATCACCGGCGTGGCCAGCAGGAACGCGAACCGGGCCGCGTCCTCGTGCGACAACCCGCGCCGCAGGCCGGCGACCATCGTGATGCCGGACCGGCTGATTCCCGGCAGCAGCGCGAGAATCTGCGCCGCACCGATAAGCACGGCCTCGCCCACGCCGAGCCGGGCCAGGCGCCGGTCGGCGGCCTCCTCGGCGCGGACCACCCGGATCGGCATGGTGATCTCGGCGGAGAAGTCGCGCGTGACCTCCGAGGGGTCGGGCACCGGTGCGGAGGGCAGCGGCCGCGCGGCGCGGGCGAACCGTTCCACCGAGAGCAACACGATCCCGTTGAGTGCCAGGAAGATCGCGGTCGGTACCGGTTTGCCGAGGAAGTCCCGCAGCACCCGCTCCAGCAGCAGGCCGGCCAGTCCCACCGGAATCGTCGCCAGCACCAGCAGCCAGGCCAATCGCTGGTCCGCATCGCCAACTCGGCGGTCGCGCACCGACGTCCACAAGCCGCGCAAGATCCGCACCCAGTCGCGCCGGTAAAAGACCACCAGCGCGATCGCGGTCGCGACGTGCATCGCGACGAGGACGGCCAGGTACGGCGACTCCCCGGCCATGCTCAGGTCCCGTGCCCAGGAACCACCCAGCCAGGCCGGAATCAGGATGCTGTGCCCCAGGCTGGACACCGGAAACAATTCCGACACGCCTTGCAAAGCGCCGACGACAATCGCCTCGAAATACGTCACAGCGGACAACCCGGACCTCTTTTCCGACCGCCGGAAACCGTCCGCTGAAAATACCTGAGGCGTCGGCGCCGCCGTCGTGTCCCCTGCTCGTCACCGGGCGCGCAAGGCCGCGGACAGCTCGCGGTGGGCGTCCACCAGGGACGGTCCGTACCAGGTGAGGTAGCGCCCGGACACCAGCACGTAGGGCACGTTCGGGAACGCCTCGGGACCGTCGATGTCGGTGAACAGGTACGGCTCGTCGGGCAGCACCAGCAGATCGGCCTCGCCGTCGGCGAACTTCGCCCGCAACTCGTCGATCTTCGGCCGTGGATAACGGTCTTCGTGGCCCGAGTAGACGTGGCTGATACCAAGGCGGCGCAGCACATCACCACCGAAGGTGTCCCGCCCGAGCACGATCCACGGCTTGCGCCACACCGGCACGACGGCCCGGGCACGTTCGGGCGCGGTGTCCCGCCACAACTCCTCGGCAGTGACCAGCCAGTCCGGTTCGGACTCCGCCAGAGCCTGGGTCAGCAGGCGGCGCAACGACGCCAGCGCGTGCGGAACCGTGGCCGGCGCCGCCATCACCCAGACCGGGATCCCGTTGGCGCGCAGGCGTTCCACGTCCTCCGGCCGGTTCTCCTCGGAGTTGGCCAGCACCAGATCCGGGTGGAGCGCGAGGACGTCGTCCACCTTGGGGTACTTCGAGCCGCCCACCCGCGGCACCTCGAGCTCGTCGGGGTGGGTGCAATAGTCGGTGGCGCCGGCGATCCGGCCCGGCGAGCTCACCTCCACCGCCTCGGTCAGCGCCGGGACCAGCGAGACCACGCGGTGGGGCACGTCACGCAACGGCACGTCCGCACCGAGGTCGTCGAACAGCGTCATCGCTCACCTTCGAGGTGTTCCAGCAGCACGTCGCCGTGACAGGGCTGCGGCGCGCACCAGCAGCCCAGTGCCCGGCCCGCCAGCTCGCCGAGGCGGGCCAGCAGGTCCGGCCGCCCGGCCAGGTACTCGCGGTAGTGACGCACCATGGCGTCCCGATCGGTCTTGCTCTCCTTCACGAAGGGGTTCGCGAAGTCGGACTCCGGCCACGAATGCCGGTTGCCCCGGTGGCCGATGTAGGTGATCAGGTCGTGCTCGGCGAGCCACGGCACGAGGTGCTTGTGCGGCCCGGACTTGCGGACGTTCACCAGCACCGCGTGGCCGTCTCGCACCCGGCGGGCCAGCTCGCGCTCTTCGTCGGTCCAGTCGCCTGTCATGCGCGCTCGAACGACACCTTCCGCTTGTCGACGTCGACCGCACCGAGACGGACGGTGATGCGGCGGCCCTCCGGAAGGTTCTCCCCCGCACACCGCGCCATCACCGGCGGATCGGCCAGCAGGATCTCCGCGCGGTTCTCCTCCGCCCGCAGCACGACCGCCTCGAAGGTCTCACCGACGCGGTCGGCGAGCATCCACGCCTCGACCTGGTCCAGGCAGGCCTTTTCGACGCGCGCGGCGAGCAGGTCCGACCCGCTCATCAGGCCGGGCAGCTCGGACAGCGCCTCACGCGCCCACGCGGGGACGGGCCGATTCGCGGTCACCGCCAGGCAGACCTCGGTCGCGAACCGGTCGGCCAGCCGCCGGATGGGCGCGGTGACGTGCGCGTACGGCGCGCCGATGCCGGCGTGCGCGACGGTCTCGGGCAGCTCGCCGTCGAAGGTCGTGTACCCGGCGCCGCGCAGTAGCCGGGTGGTGTCGGTGTAGAAGGCCATCGACTCGGGCTGCGCCGGGTCGAGCCCGGCCAGCAGCTCCGCGACGCTGGTCGCGGCGGGCCAGTCGATGCCCAATGCGACGGCGGCGCCGCGCAACCATTGAAGGGTTTCCGCGTCCGGTGCGGGCACGGTCCGCAGCAGGCCGATCCTGGCGTCGATCATCATCCGCGCCGCGGCCATGCCGGTGAGCAGCGAGATCTCGGCGTTCCAGGCTTCGAGCCGGGTGCGCGGCCGCATGCCGAGCACCCAGTCACCACCGTTCGCGCCGATGATTCGGTCCGGCAGCTGGGGTTCGACCGCGCCGCGCCGTACCGCCAGCTCGCGGCGGAGCGTGCCCAGCTCCGGCAGGGCGGCGATGGCCGGGTGCGGGGCGGCCGGGTCCTCGCTCGCGTAGTCGAGCTGTTCGGTCGAGCGGACCAGCGCGCGGTGCACCGTGGCGTCAACGAGCTCGCCGTCGCCGTCAAGATCGAGGGTCCACAGCACGGCGGGCCGGACCTCGCCGGGCAGCAGGCTCGCGGCGCCCTCGGACAACACCGGCGGGTGCAGCGGCACGGTGCCGTCGGGCAGGTAGAGGGTTTGCCCGCGGCGGCGTGCCTCGCGGTCGATCGGCCCGCGCGGCGCGACGAACGCGGCGAGGTCGGCGATCGCGTAGTGGACCCGGAACCCGTGCGCGCGCCGTTCGATCAGGATGGCCTGGTCGAGGTCCTTGACGCCCGGCGGGTCCAGCGTGACCAGCGGCAGGTCTGTCGCTTCGGCGCGGTCGGCGGCGAATTCGGATGGGTCCATCACGACGCTCTCGGCCTCGGCCAGGACGGCCGGGTCGAAGTCCTCCGGCAGCTCGAACTCGGCGCGGAGCCGGGCGAAGCCGCCGTCCGCCGAGTTCGTGCTGGTCACGACGTGGGGCACACCTAGACCCTAACCCGGTACAGGCGCATCGGTCGCCCGTTCGGGGTTCGGCCACCCGGGTGTATCTTGCCCGCAGACCAACGAAAAGCGATATCGTTTTCAACTGGAGGAAGGGTGCGCACACTGTGAAAGTTGCCTTTGTCGGCAAGGGCGGAAGCGGGAAGACGACGCTGACCTCGCTGTTCGCCGCGTATCTCACCGGTTCCGGGCATCCCGTCCTGGCCATCGACGCCGACATCAACCAGCACCTCGCGGTCGCACTCGGCGCGTCTGCCGGCGAGGCGGCGGCGCTCCCGACGCTCGGCGAGCACCTCCCGCTGATCAAGGATTGGCTGCGCGGGGACAACCCCCGGATCACCAGCGCCGGTGCGATGATCAAGACCACGCCGCCGGGACGGGGCTCGCGGCTGGTGCGGCCGTTCGAGGACAACCCGATCATGTCGGCGTGCTTCCGGGACGTCGCCGGGGTCCGGCTGGGCGTGACCGGCCAGTTCGGCGAGGACGACCTCGGCGTCGCCTGCTACCACTCGAAGGTCGGCGCGGCCGAGCTACTGCTGAACCACCTGATCGACGATGCCGGCGAGTACGTCGTGATGGACATGACCGCGGGGGCCGACGCGTTCGCCTCCGGCCTGTTCACGCGGTTCGACGTGACGTTCCTGGTGTGCGAGCCGACGCTGCGCAGCGTCGGCGTGTACCGGCAGTACGCCGAGTACGCCCGCGATTTCGGCGTGCGGCTCGCGGTGGTCGGCAACAAGGTCACCGACGACGAGGACGTCGAGTTCCTGCACGAGCAGCTGGGTTCGGACCTGCTGTGCTGGCTGACCGGCTCCGGTCACGTGAAAGCCGCCGAGCGCGGTACGGCCAGGCCGATCGGCGCGCTCGAGCCGCACAACCTGGACGCACTCGCCACCCTGAAGTCCACTGTGGATTCGGCTCCGCGGGACTGGGACACCTTCCACCGGCAGGCCGTCGAGTTCCACCTGCGCAACGCCCGGTCGTGGGGCAACGAGCGCACCGGGCAGGACCTCGCCGACCAGGTGGACCCCGAGTTCGTGCCCGGCCCGCCCGCGCTGGCCGGGGCGTGAAGAAAGATCGAAAGGAGCACGATGTCCCTCGATGTACCCGCCGACCTGCTCGCCCGCGCCGAGTCCGGTCAGGTGACCGACGCCGAGTTCGTCGCCTGCGTGCGCGACTCGCTGCCCTACGCGTGGCAGGTGATCAGCCAGGTGGCCGCGGACCTCGAGGGAGGCACGGCCGACTTCGCCGACCACGCCACCCCGCCGCCCAGTGAGAAGGAGCGAGGGCAGCTGCTGCGCGCCCTGGCCTCCGACGCGATCCGCGGTGGGCTGGAGCGGCACTTCGGGATGAAGCTGGCCTTCCAGAACTGCCACCGCGTCGCGGCCTTCCGGCCGGTCGCGGTGGACAGCGAGCAGTACCGGGAATTCATCTCACCGGCCGGCCAGCTGCGCAACCAGAGCCCGGCGCTGCGCGACTGCTGATCGCGCTACCGGACGGGCCCTGGACGCTGGTCCAGGGCCCGTTCCGCTACTTCCACCTGGCGTCTTCCTCGTCGGCCTTGCGGGTCCGCTCGCGGGCGATCTCGAGCGCCCGGCGGGCGGTGGCCTCGTCGGGGTACGGGCCGAGGAGGTCGATGGACCGCGACCGCTCGAGGTGCTCGACCTCGCCGGTGCGGGTGTTGTAGTACCAGCCCTGGTCCGGGTTCGGGTCCGTGGATTTCGCCATGCACCGAGCTTCGCACCCGGTGGCATCCCGCGCCAGCGTTCAGGGGCGGTAGCGGTACGGCAGCTCCGTGGGCTGACCGGTCGGGCCGAACTCCTGCTCCGGCCCGTCCTCCTCGAACCAGTCACGGGTCGCGTTGGGGGCGCTCCCGGCGGGGACGCCCTGCGGGGGCGCCGGCTCCGGCTCGGCGGGCTTCGCGACGTCGCCCAGCGGGATGCCTGCCGCCGGGGTCGGCTGGGGCTGCGGAGGCAAGGGCTCGGTGAACCGCGGCGGCTCCGGCGGGGCCTCCATCGCGCGCCACGCCTGCGGGTCCCGCACCGGCTGAGCGGGCGCGGACTGCTCCGGCACCGGTGGCGTGCGCGGCGCGGCCAGCTTCTTCGGCGGCTCGGGCAGCGGCGGAACCTCGGGCGACGGCGCGGTCGGCGTGGTCCGCCACACCGGCGCCGGTGGGAGGATCATCGGCGCGGCGGGCGGCACGTCCGGAGCCGGGGCGGTCGCCTCCGGTGCGCGTCCGGCCTGGCCACGCGGCGGGATCGGGTCGAGGCAGGGCACCAGGACCGTGGTGCTCTCCGGATCCTCGACCTTCCGCCCGCTGCGCTCGCGGTAGACCATGTCGCCGTCGGCGTCGATCTCGACCAGGTAGCCGACCTCGGCGAGCTGTTCCTCGTCCAGGTCGACGAGCTTCTCGTACCGTGAGGGCACCGTGCGGTAGACCGGCCACGACAGCGACCGGTGCGTCTGGTGGAACTGGGACAGCAGGGCCGCCATCTGCTGTTGCCACGGCAGCGACATCGACTCGGCCAGCGAACGCGGCAGCACGACGTAACCCTCGTCCACCCCGGGCAGTCCCTGCGACAGGTAGTCGCCCAGGGGCGTGCTCGACGCGGGCGGCCCCGAGCGCGGCGGGGGCGGCGGGGCGCCGAACAGGTCGCCCAGTTGCGCCGGCTTCTTGTTTTTACCGAACTTCTTCGCCACGGGGTATCACCTTCTACACGCCGGGCCGGACTGCCTGCGGCACAAGCTCGTTTTCGTTCCAGGAGACCTTGCGGGTGTGCACCGGCACGCCGGTTTGCTGGGCCTCCACGATTTTCCCGCCGCCAAGGTACATCGCGACGTGGTGGATGGTCGCCGGGTTCGACGGGTCGTACGCCCAGAAGAGCAGGTCACCGGGCTGGGCGTCACGGACCGGGAGCATGGCGCCGTTGTGGTACTGGTCGCGCGACACCCGGCTGAGCGTGATCCCGGCCGCCTCGTACGCCCGCAGCATCAGGCCCGAGCAGTCGTAGGCGTCCGGGCCGGTGGCACCCCAGATGTAGGGCTTGCCCTGCTCCCCCAGCGCGAACTGGATCGCCCCGGCCGCGGCGTTGTTGGCCGGCAGCACCAGTCCGGCGCTCTGACCACACCCGACCATGTCCGCGACCTGCCCGAGGTTCTCCACCAGGTGGGCCGCCATCCGCTCCCACCGGTGGTAGCGCTCGGGGAACGCCGACCGCTCCACGTCCTGCGCCGACGTACCCGGGCGCTGCTTGTCCCAGTCCGGCACGGTGAGCAGGACGTCGTAGAACTTGTTGATCTGGTACGGGATGTCCTGCAGTTGCGCGACCGTGCCCCAGCCCATCGACGGCCGCATCTGGAAGATGCCCAGCGAGTCGCGGTCGCCGTAGCTCAGGTTGCGCATGCCGGACTCCGTCATGCCGGCCTGGATGGCGATCTGCCACGCGCGCGGGGCGAGCCCGCGCTGCTTGCCGATCTCGATGATCTGCCCGACGATGGACTGCTGCTGGTCGTCGAGGTTGGCGGCCTGGGCGGCGCCCTGGTCCGTCCCCGGCACGCTCGGGCCGATCGCCGCGTCGCAGCTGACATTGCGGTAGGCGGCTTGCACCTGAGCCTGCTGCTGGTCGGTCACGACCTTGGTGACCACACCGACGGTTGCGACCCCGGCGAAGAGTACGGCGGCGAGAACGCCGACGAGGACACCGATGCGCATCCGTCAGCTCGCCTGGTCGAAGCCGGTGACACGCCAGCCGGCCGGGGTCCTCGCAACGGTGATCGACAGCTTCGGCCCGTCGGTGGGGACGAGCACCTCGAGGGAACTGGTGTAGGACTGGGTGACCGTGGGTTCGCCGGTCACCCGCGTCGCCGGGATGTTCGCCGGGTCCACAGTGGACATCTCCGGCAGGTACTCCTCCGTCGTGAATGGACGCAGGCCCTCCACCCACTGCGCGTTGGTGATTCCGGCCGGATGGGTGGCCCACGCGGTGGCCCACTGCCGGGCGACCTGCAGAGCCGCTGGATCCGGCGCGGCGGAGGTCGGCTGGAGCAGCGGCGCGGTGAGCCGGGTCGACGGCGGAGCCGATGCCGTGCTGCTGCTCGGGGCGGTCGGCGTGGTCGTCGTCTGGCCGGCGCCCGGAATTCGGACCGGGGTCGGCCCGGAGCGGTTGGGGTTGCCGAGCAGCTGCGGCACGACGATGCCGATCGCGACGATCAGCACGATCACCGCGACGGCACTGCCGACGAGGTGAGCCGGCGAGCGCAGCGGAAAGCCCCAGATGCGGCGGTAGACGGCCGCGCGGCCGCGGTTGGTCCGGATCGGCATCTACCTCACCGCACGATCCGGTCGGTGTCCCGGCTGTCTTCGCGCACCTCGAGCCCGCGGGACGGCCGGTACAGCACGTGGACCGGCCTGCCGCCGACGAGCTCATGCCCGGCGCGACGCGGTTCGGGACGCTGCGCGGGAGTGGCCGCCGCACCCGGCCGCGAGATGCGCGACGGGACGACGACGGGGTCGGGTTCGTCCCAGCCGCGGTCGTAGACCGGCGAAGTGTCCACCCGGCGGCTGGGCCGCTGCGCGACCGGCGGCATCCAGCCGTCCGCGCGGCGAGTGGTGCCCGGCGGCGCGGAGTAGACGAACGCGTCCGGGTCGGCGCCCTCGGGCGCGTACCCGGCGAAGGCCGGCTGGTTGCCGCCACCGGCCGGCAAGCCGGGGCGAGCCCGGCTCTCGAGGGCGGGACCGCCGCCGGGCCAGGGCGCGCCGGACCAGGCGGCAGCCGGGCGGGCGGCCATGGCACCGGCACCGTCGAGGCGCTGGGCGGTGGCGAAGACGGTCGCCTCCGGACGGCCGCGCCCGGCCGAGCCGGTCGGACTGGCGACCTCGCTCTCCTCGCCTTCGCGCACGCTCTCCCAGAACTCGTCCTGCGGAGTCGGGCCCTGCTTCTTCCGCAGGCGGCTGAAAAGGCCACCGCTGGGGGCGGGGATGGAGGACCCGACCATGCCGACCGACATCTCGACCATCTGCCACAACCGCCGCACCGGCCGTCCGACGAGGAACAGCAGAACGGTCACGAGGCCCGCCATGACCATCTGGGTGAGGATCGACAGCGTGTTCCCCGCGGCGAAGATCGCCTGCAAGAGGAGCGCGTGTACCCCGGCGAGCACCGAGAGGACAAGCAGGTTGAACCCGACCGCGCCGAGTAGGCGCGCGACCCGGCGCAGGATGTCGTGGTGCACCAGGGCCACCAGGCCGATCAACGGTGCGGTCAGGACGAACAACCGGATCAGGACCTGGGCCAGCAGCACGGAAGCCTTGGCCAGCAACTGGAACAGGGCGTAGACCAGGCTCTGCCCCAATGCCAGGAAGCCGGATCCCGTTCGGCTGCCGCCCTCACCTGTGAAGTACTGCGTGGCGGGACCGAGCTGCGTCGAAATGTTCTTGTAGGCGGCTTTCTTCGCGTCCACCACGCCCTGGTTGGCGTCGTCGCCGTTCCGGATCTGCGTCCACGTGAAGGCCTGAGCATCGAGAAGAGGACGCCCGAACTGCTGTGCCTGCGGTGCGTCCGGCGCACCAAACTCGCCACGCAGCCAGTTGCTGTAGATGACCTGGTTGTACAGATCCGTCGGCAGCACCTCGCGAACGATCCGGTCGCCCGAATTGTCGACGAACCCGGCCTGAATGTTCGTACTGGTCTGCACGATGGCTCGGTCGATGGGATCGAAGTACTGCAGCATGGCCATCGAGGAAGCCGCCAGCCAGACGGCTCCCAGCGCGTAGAGCGCGCGCTTACTCACCACCGAAAGGTCGCCACGCCAGATGTTACGGAACATCATGATGGCGAGCACCAGCGCGAACAGACCGAAGAGCTGCGCGTAGACGTTGTTGTAGACCTTTTCCGCGCCCGACTTGACCGCGCTGTAGATCGGGTTGAGGAGCCCGCCCTCCATCACCGTGTAGTGCAAAGAGTTCGTGGCACCGACGATGTTCTTGCCGATGTTGAAGAGCTGGTTTCCGGCCCAGGTGTCGATGGTCGTGTTCGGGCTGGTGATACCGGACAGCGGACCGCAGTCGGTCTGATAGACGTACCAGACGGTTCCCGCATAGCTGTAATCCAGATAGGCGCTGCCGTTCTCACCGTGCCGAGCAGGCGGGTCCAGGGCACCCACCAGGCCAGACCCGGGCCGCTCGGGGTTCGGCGCGTCGCCGCAGGCGGCTGCGGATGCGGACGGCGCCATAACCGTTGTCTGGAGGGCCATCAGCACGGCGACCGCTACCAGCGCCGCCCAGCGTGATGGTCTCTTGCGCCGTCCGGTGCGGTTGGTCAATCGTCGCCGCAGGGCGTGCCATCCTCCGGCCACCGCGAGCACGCTCAAGACCGTCAAGAGCGTCATGCGGCATCCCAGCCGCCGCGTTTGCCGGCCCCGGCCCGCGCGCCTTCCTCGGCACCGGGCACGTCCTCGGCCAGGATCTGCTCCTCCGTGAGCCCCACCTCGCGCTCGGCGGCCAGCTCCAGGTCTGGCTCCAGCTCGTCGTCCGGCGGTGGTGTCGCCACGTACTGGTCGGCGGCACCAGGCTGCTCGTCGCGGGCGTGGGTGTCCGCCGGCAACGCATCCTTCGAACCCGGCGTCGTGTCCAGCGCCGCGCGCAGGTGGGCCAGGTGGGGGCCGGAAAAGTCCACGCGAATCCGCTCCACACCACCGGCACCGTCGCCGAAGATGAACTGCCGCGGCTCGCGGTCGCGCTCCAGACCACGCTGCGCACCGGGCCGCCGGCCCAGCGACGCGATCACCTGCTCGTACCCGACACCGACCGGCACCTTCAGCAGCCGCAGCGCGTCGGCCTGCGCCTCGTCGTCGTCGAGGCGCCCGACGAACACCGAGTCCAGCAGCGCGACGAAACCCTGGATCTTCAGGAAGTCCGCGGGAATCTGCGACGACAGCAGCACCCGGACGTTCCACTTTCGCGAGTCACGCGCGAACCGGTTCATCAGCACCCGCCCGGTCGGCACCTCGGACAGGAAGAACGCCTCGTCGATCCACACGCCCTTGCGCAGATCCTTGGGCTTCTCGTACACCGATCGCTGGGTCAGCCACGCGGCCAGGTTCAGCATCTCGACGCCGAGCGCCTCGGCGTCGGTCCAGTGCTCCCGGCCGACCCCGTCCTTCGGCAGCGTCAGCCCGGCCATCGTCAGCACCGTCAGCCGGTCTTCGCGCGTCTCCGAGTACGGGTCCGCGTCGTCCTCCGGGATCAGCAACGACATGCGCTCGCGCATCTCGTCGAGGAAGTCCGCGACGACCACCGCGTGCTCGTGGTGCTCGCTGGAGTCCCGGCGCAGCGCGTCGATCACCTGGCCGGGGTCGGCGTCGTACCGGCCACCGACGGCGCGCACCGCCCGCAACAGCACGATCCGGCTCTGCGGCATCCGCGCGACCTCGTAGGGCAGCACGCCGGCGAGCACGTCCAGCACGAGACGCCGCCGGGTCGCGCCCGCCAGCGCGCGCTCGCGGCGCCACGCCCGCTCCGGGTCGTCCTCGTCCATGAAGTGCTCGAGCAGCGGCTCGGCCACCACGCGGTACGGGTTCAGGATGCCGGGCTGTGCGTTCAGCAAGTTGATCGGCCGCGCGTAGGGCCGGATCTCCGGCAAATCGCACAGCCGGGACAGCGGACCGGACGGGTCCAGCAGAGTCCAGTGCGCCCCGGACCGCAGTGTCTTGTAGACGATGCCGCCGCCGAGGAACGACTTGCCACCACCGAGTCCGGCGACCATGGCGCTCAGCCCGGACCCGTCCCGGATCTCCTGCGCCATCCACGGATCCCAGGCCACCGGGCGCCGCGTCGCGGTGCACGTCTCGCCGAGCAGGATGCCGCGCCGGTCGCCGACCTCCGCGGTCGCCGTCGGCACCGCGGCCGCGGCCCACACGACCGACCCGCGGCGCATGTAGGCGGCCGACGACAACGGCTCGCCCGGAATGAACTCCCGCGCCAGCGCGTACTGCGCCTCCGGGTGCTCGATGGCGATCTTCGGCTTGTACAGGTCGAGCAACTGCTGCGCCAGCCGCAGCGCCTCGCGCTCGGTGTCGCCGGCCACCGCCAGGCGCCACCACGACCGCACGCGCGTGGCCAAAGCCGTGAAGCCCGACGTCATCTCGTCGTCGATCTCGAGCACCCGGCTCGCCTGCCGCGCGAGCGACTGCGGCGGCTCCAGCTCGTGCTCGTCGGTGTAGTGCTTGACCTGCGAGCGAACCTTGTTCATCTGACGCTGCAGCTCGCCGGCCACCTCCTCGGGACGGCGCACGTAGATGCGGGCCGACCACTCCACGGATGCCGGCAGCCGGTCGGCGTGCTGCACCCACGGGTCGTCCACCTCGGGGATCTGCAGGCCGTGCATCTGGCCGACGGTCAGCACGGCGAGGTGGCGCCGCACCCCCGCGTTGGACCCGGTGCGGCCACGCACGGTGAGCGTCGGCGCATAAGGCTCGGCGTGGAAGTCCGCCGCGTCGGTGAAGCTTGCCAGGTCCTCCGGCTCCCAGGCCGCGCCGGGCACGGCGGGCAGGTGCCGGGGCGCGGGCAGTCCGAGCGAGCACGAGCGGTGCATCAGCCAGGACATCTCCTCCGCGTGCACCGGGCGGCCTTCCAGGCCGGACGAGCCGATCACCTGGTCCAGGTGCTCGACCTCGGAGTCCAGCGCGGCCAGCTCGGCGTCGACGGCCTCGGGCAGGATGCGCTGCAGCAGCGGGGCGGCACGCTCCACCGCCCGGTCGACGACGCGCCGGGTCTGCACCTGGACTCCGATGTAGACCTCTTTTTCCGCCATCGACCGGCCGAGCAACTGCTGCTGCTCGCCGATCAGGTAGTCGTCGAACGACAGTGCGCCCGCGACGTCCTGCGGGCGGCGGACGGCGTTGTGGACGTGCGCCTCCGCCCACATCCGGATCGGGTACGGCCGGGTCGTGACGCGCAGGTGCAGCCACCGGCCCTGCAGCTCGGCGTACTGGCCCGCGATCGCGGCGACCAGGTCGCGCCGCTGCGAGTCCGACCGGAACGACCAGCGCTGCGGAGCCAGCCGGTACCAGGCGTAGACCTCGTTCTCGGTGCGCACCAGGTGCCCGTCGATCGTCCGCAACGAGATCGACGGGGTGTAGCTCGGTATCGCCTGTTCACCCGGCAGCCGCCGGCCGGACTGCTTACCGGAGGCGCGACCGGGCTGCGGCGGCCACTGGGTGGCTCCACTGGGGTCGGACTTCCCGGCCTTCCGTCCGCTTCCGAACAACCTCTACCTCCTACCGTGGCGCCGAAGTGCGCGCGCCACGCGGTCGTGCTGTCTGGTGGTGAGGATGGGACCCCGCCTCGGCGCGGTGCCGTTTCCGCTTGGGCAGCGGCCGCTGGTTCCGCACGCGGACCTTCGTGGCCGTGACCGCACCGCCCTCTCCGGAGGCCTTCACGCGGGGGGTCTGCAGCTCGCGCAGCCACATGGTCATGACGGCACCGAGCGGACGTTCGTGGCTGATCTTGGCCGTGATCATCCGCGTGATCAAGATCGTCAGGACGAATGCCCAGGCCGTGGAGAAGAAGCCGAACCCGAAGCCGAGCTGCCGCTCCACCGCGAGGACGACCAGGAACACCGGGATGCCGACGCCCCAGGCCACGTACCGGGCCCGCCACGGGAAGGTTGCCTTCGGCGGGCCGAGCCACACCGCATCGACCCGGTAGACCTCGTCATCGGTTCGAATCCGCACGCGCGCTACCCCGCGCCGTCAGCTGGTGAACAAGCCGGCGATCCATTCGCCGACGTTGACGCCGAGCCCGCTCACGGCGAGGCCGACGATCGCGAGCGCGATCACCACACCGGCCAGGCGGCGCATGACTCCGGCGTTGTCGCCCTTGCCGCCACCGAGCCAGAGCAGCAACAGCGCGACGGCGAGCAGGACCAGGGGAATGACGTTGTCGAGGAGCCACTGCTGGACTCCACGGGTCCTGATCTCGCCCTGCGCCAGGTGCTGCACAAGTGTCATCATGGTCATCGCGTACTCCGAGGTGCGAGGAGTGTGGGTGTCGGGTGGGTCGGCGCGGGGCAGGCCCACGAGGTCGGAAAGTCCGGTCCGGTCTGTCTAGCCCATCATGGCGTCACAAGCTGTGACGGTCAAAGCGCTCTCTGTCGAACGGCAGTCCATTCACACCAGGCACAGTACGGCCACTTCCACTGAACTCGTCGCCCTCCATCATCGTGGCAACACCGCTCAGGGTTAACCCCCTGCACCCGGATTTCCTAGTGTGGGTAGGAACTCACCCACAGGCGCATTCGCGCTTCACTCTGGGTGCGCGGTATTGCTCCTCGACGGCGCGGAGAACAGTGTGGCATGACCCGATTGGCCGCATGGCATGTACCCGGGCGTGACGACTTCTCCATTCGAGTCGATCATCCGTTCCAGCGAACGCGGTCACGGAGCGCCCAGGTGGACCCGTTTTGTCCTCACGATGCGTGATCGACACGCACTTTCGAGTGGACTCGGGTGTCACCGGCGGCTGCTACGCCCGCGCCGCGGCGAAGACGCCATCCGGGAAGGCGCCGTGCGCGACCGCGTGCCGCGCCAGCTCCCGGCCCAGTTCGTGGAGCCGCGCCGCCTTCTCGGCCCCCAGGTGACGCCATGGTGCGACCGCGGACGCGTTGGTCTGCTCCTCGATGCTCTCGCGCAGCACCCGGCCCTCGGGGGTCAGGGCACCCGCCGGGTCGAGCAGGCCCTGTGCACGCAGATCCTCGACGCCCGCGTCCCATTGCTCGTCCGACCACCCGCGCGTGGCCTTCGCGACCGGCTCCAGGAAGCCCTTTCCGGTCGCCGTGTAGGTGATCATCGCGGCCAGGCCGCTCAGTCCACGACCGACCAGCGCGGCGATGTGCCCGTCGCCGCGGTACTCACGCAGGAGCGTCGCGGCGTGCCAGAGGACCAGGTGGGGCTCCGCCGGCCACTCCAGCCCGGCGTGCCCGGCATACAGCGGCCGCCCCTCCGGCGTGCAGGCCTCCGTGGCTGAGCGGGCCAGCTCAGCCGCCTCGGCCAGACGCGGCGAGGTGATGAGCTCCTCTCCCAGCACCCGGCGCAGGCCCGCGTCGGCCGCGGCGAGCCGGGCTTCCAGAACCCGCGACGGCGACGCCAGCGTCCAGGCCCGCGGGATGTGCCGGGCGACCAGGTCGGGGTTGAAGTTGTAGAAGGTGGCCGCGACGACGCCGGCGCCGACCTGCCCCATCGGGGCGGAGCGGCTGGCGAAGTAGCCCATCCGGCCCGGCCGCAGCCCGGCCTCCGTCAGCGCCTGCTCGGACTCGGGCGCGAAGTAGATGAACGAGTGAAGCGGTTCGAGCACACGGTGGCACCGGTGCGCGACGTCGCGGGATGCTTCGTGATCCACAACCCCGACCGTAGGTCACGGGCGCACCCGGGGGAAGGGGCGGACGAGTTGGCCTGTAAGCCGGATCCTGTCCCGCGGCGCGAAGCCGCGGCGGCGGCCATCCATCTAGGCCTGCCGTTGCCGGCAGGCTCGAGCGGCCTACCCGCAGGCATCGGACGGGCCGTCCTCGAACGCCTGCGCAGGCGCCTTGCGGCACCCTCTTGGCCTTGCTCCGGGTGGGGTTTACCGAGCCACCCCGGTCACCCGGGGTGCTGGTGGTCTCTTACACCACCGTTTCACCCTTACCCCGGCCCTGCCGGACCGGGGCGGTCTGCTTTCTGTGGCACTGTCCCGCGGGTCGCCCCGGGTTGCGGTTAGCAACCACCCTGCCCTGCGGAGTCCGGACTTTCCTCGAGGGGGTGACCCTCGCGGCCGCCCGGCCAACTCGTCCGCCCACTCAGGGTAACCGTTCCCACGGCGTGGACGTCGGTTGCCCCTCAAACTGCCCACCGCTTTACTCGGAATCAGTTCGCGAGCGCCCGTCGGAACCAATTCCCCAGACCAATTCCGTGGAGCATTCATGCCCTCATTTCCCCCGCCCGATCCGCATGAACCGGTGAAATTCGCCTACTGGGTGCCGAATGTCAGCGGCGGGCTCGTCACCAGCAACATCGAACAACGCACCGACTGGGGTTACGAGTACAACCGCGAGCTCGCCGTGCTCGCGGAGAACAACGGCTTCGAGTACGCGCTGACCCAGGTTCGCTACACCGCCAGCTACGGCGCCGCCTACCAGCACGAGTCCACCGGGTTCAGCCTCGCGCTCCTGCTGGCGACGCAGCGGCTGAAGGTGATCGCGGCCGTCCACCCCGGACTGTGGCACCCGGGCGTGCTGGCGAAGTTCGTGGCGAGCGCGGACGTCCTGTCCGGCGGACGCGCGGCGGTCAACGTCGTCAGCGGCTGGTTCAAGGACGAGTTCACCGGACTCGGTGAACCGTGGCTGGAGCACGACGAGCGCTACCGGCGGTCCGAGGAGTTCATCCGCGTCCTCAAGGACCTGTGGACGACCGACTCGGCCGAGTTCCGCGGCGACTTCTACCGCATCCACGACTTCGACATCAAGCCGAAGCCACTGGCCACACCGGACCGCCCGCACCCCGAGGTGTTCCAGGGCGGCAACTCCACCGCGGCCCGCAAGCTCGCGGGCCGGGTGTCCGACTGGTACTTCAGCAACGGCAAGGACTTCGACGGGTTCAGCGAGCAGGTCGCGGAGGTGCGCGGGTACGCGGCGCAGAACGACCACCAGGTTCGCTTCGGGCTCAACGGCTTCCTGATCGCCCGCGACACCGAGGCCGAGGCCCGCAAGGTGCTGCGGGAAATCGTCGCCAAGGCCGACGTCGAGGCCGTCGAGGGCTTCCGGTCCGCCGTCCAGCAGGCCGGCAAGTCCACTTCGGACTCCAAGGGCATGTGGGCCGACTCGGAGTTCGCCGATCTGGTCCAGTACAACGACGGGTTCCGCACCGGTCTCATCGGGACGCCCGAACAGATCGCGCGGCGGGTGGTCGAGTACAAGCGGCGCGGCGCGAACCTGCTGCTGCTCGGTTTCCTGCACTACCACGAGGACGTCGAGTACTTCGGGCGCCACGTCCTGCCCATCGTCCGCGAGCTCGAGAAGGAGCTCGACGCCACCGCCGCCACCGCCGAACCCGTCGGGAGTTTCTCATGACCACCACCGAGGTCGACTGGCTCGTCCGGGCCCGCGAGGTCGCCGCGCAACTGGCCGTCGACGCCGTCCAGCGCGACCGAGAGAGCAAGACCCCCGACGCCGAGATCCAGTTGCTCAAGGAAAACGGCCTGGTCACCCTGCTCGGCCCGGTCGAGCACGGTGGCGGCGGACAGACCTGGAAGACCGCCTACCGGGTGATTCGCGAGATCGCGAAGGCGGACGGGTCGATCGGCCAGCTGCTGGGCTACCACTACCTGTGGGCCTGGGCGGGGCGCCTGGTCGGGACGAACGCCCAGATCGCCGCGGTCGAGGAGCTGTACACGCGCAACAACTTCCTGTTCGGCGGTGCGGTGAACCCGCGCGACTCCGACCTGAAGATCACGCAGGACGGCGACGAGCTGGTCTACCACGGGCACAAGTCGTTCTCCACGGGCAGCAAGGTGTCGGACCTGACCGTGCTGGAGGGCGTGCTCGAGGGGACGGACGAGCACATCTTCGCGATCGTGCCGTCGAAGCAGCCGGGAATCGTGTTCCACGACGACTGGGACAACATCGGCCAACGGCTCACCGAATCGGGCAGTGTCTCCATTTCGGACGTGCGGGTGCCCTGGTCGGATGCCGCCGGATATGTGGACCGGAAATTCCAGCCGCTGGTCTACAACACCCTGAATGTGCCGGCCATCCAGCTGGTCTTCACCAATTTCTACCTGGGCATCGCGCAGGGGGCACTGGAATCGGCACTGGCCTACACGCGCGAACGGACGCGGGCCTGGCCCTACGGCGGCGACGACAAGGCGTCGGCAGCCGAGGAGTGGTACGTGCTCGAGGGCTACGGCGACCTCCAGGCCAAGCTGTGGGCGGCGGAAGCACTGGTGGACAAGGCCGGAGCGGCGATCTCGCCGATCCTGCACGCGCCGCGGGAAGAACTCACGCCCGCGGCCCGCGGTGAGGTGGCGGTGCTGATCGCCGCCGCCAAGCAGCGGATCGTCGAGACCGGTCTCGAGATCGGCACGAAGATCTTCGAGCTCACGGGCGCGCGGGCAAGCGCGTCGAAGTACGGGCTGGACCGGTTCTGGCGGAACCTGCGGACCCACTCGCTGCACGACCCGCTGCCGTACAAGAAGCGGGAGGTCGGGGCGTATGCACTGAACGGGCAGCACCCCGAGCCGACCTGGTACACATAGCCACGTTCGCCGGAAGGCCACCCTCGTAGCGAGTCGGAGGAGCGCGGGGGTGGCCTTTACTTGTCGGGGACGGCGCCACCGGCGGAAACCCAGCCCAGCTACCGTGACGGGCATGGTCGCGGCGGTCGGGAGCCTCGGGACGCTCGCGGCCGTTCTCGGGTTCGCCATGGCGCGTCCCCGGGGCCTGCCGGAGGCGCTCGTCGCGGTGCCGGCGGCTCTCGTCGTCCTCGGGTTCGGGCTCGTTTCGCCGGCCGAAGCACATCATCAGGTCGCCGCGATGGCCCCGACGCTCGGTTTCCTCGCGGCGATCCTCGTCCTCGCCGATCTCGCCGACCGGGAGGGCGTCTTCCGGTGGCTCGGCGCCCGGCTGGCCACCGCCTGCCGCGGGCGGCCGCGACACCTCTTGGCCCTGACCTTCGCGGCGGCCGCCTGCACGACCGCGGTCCTCAGCCTCGACGCGACGGTCGTCCTGCTGACGCCAGTGGTCCTCGCGACCGCGACGACGCTCGATCTCCCACCGAAGCCGACCCTCTGCGCCTGCGCGCACCTGGCCAACTCGGCGTCGACGCTGCTGCCCGTCTCGAACCTGACGAACCTGCTGGCCTTCGCCGCTTCCGGACTGACCTTCACCGGGTTCGCCGCGGTGATGGCACTGCCGTGGCTGGTCACGATCGCCGTCGAGCTCGCGGTCTTCCTCTGGTTCTTCCGGGGCGACCTGACCGGGCACGCGCCGCAAGCCGTTGCGGGACAACCGGCCCCGGTCTTCACACTCGTCGTTCTCGGGCTGACGCTCGCCGGTTTCGGCGCCGGACCGCTGATCGGGCTCGCGCCGGGATGGGTGGCGGCGATCGCCGCGGCCGTGCTGGCCGTCCGGGCGCTGGCCCGCCGCGAGACGACCCCGTGGAAACTGCTCGTCGCGGCGAACCCGCTGCTCAGCCTGTTCGTCCTCGGGCTGGCGATCGTGGTGCAGGCGGTGTCCGACCACCTGCTCGGTGAGCCGCTGCGGACATTGCTGCCCGACACCGCCGGACTGCCCCAACTGCTGCTGACCGCGTTCGTCGCGGCGGCGCTGGCCAACCTGGTCAACAACCTGCCGGCCACACTCATCCTGCTGTCCGCGCTCGGTCCGCACCCGGCTCCCGGCGTGCTGCTCGCCGTGCTGCTGGGCGTGAACATCGGCCCGAACGCCACGTACGTCGGGTCGCTGGCGACGCTCCTGTGGCGACGCGTGCTCGGCCGGAACGCGCCCGGGCTGCGCGAGTTCACGCGGCTCGGTCTGGCGACGGTCCCGGCAAGCCTGACCGCCGCGACGGTCGTGCTCTGGCTCGTGCTCCAGGCAGCGGCGTAGGTTCGCCCGGTGTTTGTGGGCCACCCGCGGCCCGAAAGCCCGGAAGCTCCAACGGAGTCGCCGGGTTGGCGGCCCGGCCGCGGCAGGGTGCCGAGTACCCCGCGGTCAGGTCAAGTGGGAGATGTCGTTGACCAGGCGGACCGAGGCGTTGCCGTCCGGGTAGAACTCGACGATCGACAGCGATGCCAGGTCCAGGTGGAGCCGGAACAGCAGCGACGGACCGGCATCGAGCCCCAGCCGCAGCAGCGACTTGATCGGCGTGACGTGGCTGACCAGGATGATCGTCTGCCCACCGCGCGTCTCGATCAGTTCGTCGCGCACCCGGCGCACCCGCTGGTGCACCGCGTCGAAGCTCTCCCCGCCGGGCGCCGGCACCGACGGGTCGCGCAGCCAGCGGCCGTGCAGCTCGGGGTCGCGCTCGGCGGCCTCGGCGAACGTCAGGCCTTCCCACTCACCGAAGTCGGTCTCCAGCAGGCCGGGGTGGGTCTCGACCCGGCCGCCGAGCGCGTCCGCGACGGCCTGTGCGGTCTGCTTCGTCCGGGTCAGCGGGGAGGCGACGATCGCGGTGTCCGTGCCCAGCCCGGGCAGCGCGGCCAGGCGCTTCGCCGCGGCCGCGGCCTGCTGCAGCCCGAGCTCGGTCAGGGACACGTCGCCGCGGCCGGAGTAGCGCCGTTCCACCGACATCGGGGTCTGCCCGTGTCGCAGCAGCATCATCCGGGTGGGCGTGCCCTGCGCTCCGGTCCATTTCTGCGGCGTCGTGCGCTCGGCACCGGAACTCCGGCCGGCCTGGGTGTCCATGGCCTCGTTCGCCAGCCGGTCGGCATGCGAGTTCTGCGCGCGCGGGATCCACTCGTAGCTCACGCTCGCGAACGCGGCGGCCAGCTCGCGGGCCTGCTCGGCGAGCGTCCGCAGCCCCTCGTGCTTGATCTTCCAGCGGCCGGACATCTGTTCGACCACCAGCTTGGAGTCCATCCGCACCGCCACGTCGGTGCCGCCCACCTCGGCGGCGGCACGCAGCCCGGCGATCAGGCCCGAGTACTCGGCGACGTTGTTCGTCGCGACGCCAAGGCCCTCCTGGCGTTCGGCCAGAACCTCGCCGGTCGCGTCGTCGCGGACGACGGCGCCGTAGCCGGCCGGGCCGGGGTTGCCCCGCGACCCGCCGTCGGCCTCGACGACGACCCTCACAGGCCTGACTCCATGGTGCGCACGAGGATCGCACCGCAGTTCTCGCACTGCACGACCTCGTCCTCGGCGGCCGCCTTGATCTCGGCCACGGTGTTGCGGTCGAATTCCATGTTGCAGGCCAGGCACCTGCGCTGACGGACCAGCGCGGCACCGATGCCCTTGTGCGCGCGGACCCGCTCGTACAGCTTGAGCAGTCCCTCCGGGAACCGCGGCACCAGCTTGGCGCGGTCCTCCTGACGGCGGGCGTTGGTGGTGTCCAGGTCCTTGACCGTCTCGTCGCGGCGGCGCTGGACGTCGGCCAGCGCCTGCTCGGTCTTGTCGACCTCGGCGCCGGTGCGCTGGACGTCCAGGCCCAGGGCCTCGCGGCGCTCCATCAGCTCCAGCAGATCGTCCTCGAGCGCGGTCTGCCGCCGGGTCAGCGTCTCCAGCTCGTGCTGCAGATCGGTGACCTGCTTGGCGGACACGGTGCCACCGTCGATCAGCTTGCGGTCGCGGTCCTCGCGGGCGCGCACGGACTCGATCTCCTTCTCCTGGCGCGCGATCTCACGGTCCAGGTCCGACGCCGCGGTCTCGTGCCGGATGGCCGAGTCGCGCAGCTCGCGCAGGGTCTTCTCGATGCCCTCGATCTCGGCGATCTCCGGCATGGTGCGGCGACGGTGCTCGACCCGGGACAGCTCGGCATCCACTTTCGCGAGCTCGAGCAGCTGACGCTGGACGGCCGGCTCTGCCTTCACTGGTACTCCCTCGGTTTACGCGCGGATGGTCCACGGGTCGGTACGGCGCGCGGACACGTGAACGTCGACGTTACCCGCAAAGGCGGCGCGCAGGACCGCCGAGGCTTGGCCGCACCAGGGCCACTCGCTGGCCCAGTGGGTGAGGCCGACCAGGGCGGGTGCGTCCGGGCCGGTCTCCAGGTGCTCGCCCGCGGGATGGTGCCGCAGATCGGCGGTGACGTAGGCGTCGGCGCCCGCGGCGGTCGCGGCGCCGAGGAAACTGTCCCCGGCGCCGCCGGAGACCGCCACCGTCCTAATCAGACGGTCGGGGTCACCGGCGCCGAGCACACCGGGTTCGGTGGGCGGCAGGGCACGCGCGACCCGTCGCACGAACGCCGCGAACGACTCGGGCTCGGGCAGCTCGCCGATGCGGCCGAGGCCGGTGGTGCCGTCCGGATGCGGGTCGAGCGGCCCGAGCACCCGCAGACCGATCGCCTCGGCGAGCGCGTCGGAGACGCCGGGGTTCGCGGAGTCGGCGTTGGTGTGCGCGCAGTACAGGGCGATTCCGGCGCGGATGAGGCGATGCACCAGGGCACCCTTCGGGGTGTCGGCCGGGACGCCGTGCACACCCCGCAGCAGAAGCGGGTGGTGCGCGACGACCAGCTGGACGCCCGTCTCGATCGCCTCGTCGATGGTCGCTCCGACCGGATCGACGCAGATCAGGACGTCGGTGACCGGTTCGGCCGGGTCGCCGCAGACCAGGCCGACCGCGTCCCAGCTTTCCGCCAGCGCGGGCGGGTAGGCGTCCTCCAGGGCGGCGATCACTTCGACGAGCGCGGGCATGGGGCGATCTTCGCACGTGCGGTGGGGCAGACTGCGGGGTGTGACCGAGCCCAGCCTGCACATCTGCTTCGTCTGTTCCGGCAACATCTGCCGCTCCCCGATGGCGGCCATCGTGTTCCAGGAGCACCTGGACCGGGCCGGGCTCGCCGACCGGGTGCGCGTCACCAGTGCGGGCACCGGACCGTGGCACGTCGGCGAGCCGGCCGACCCGCGCGCCCGCGACACTCTGCGCGAGCACGGCTACCGCGGCGAGCACGTGGCCGCGCAGATCGGCGGCGACCACCTGTCCGCCGACCTGCTGCTCGCGGCCGATCAGGGCCACCTGCGCGCCCTGCGCCGGCTGGTCGACGACCCCGAGCGCGTGCGCCTGCTGCGCGAGTTCGACCCCGAGGCACCCGCGGGAGCCGGGGTCCCGGACCCCTACTACGGCGGCGACGACGGCTTCACCGACGTGCTCACGATGGTCGAACGAACCGTCCCCGGCCTGCTGGACTGGGCGAAGGCCCGGCTGTGACGCACCTGGACGCACCTGGACGCGTCTGCGTGCCCGCGCGGCTCCGGCCGCGCACGATTACCGTGAGAACGTGCTGGCAATGGCCGAAACCGCCGTTCCGGGGCTGCTGATGTGGGTACCACAGCAGCGATGAGCGCGCGTGAAGCCGTCGAACGGCTGCTGGGAGTGCCGGTCACCGGGGTGCGCCGCAGCAGCGGCGCGGTATGCCTGGTGACCACCGAACGGCGCGGCGTGCTGGTCGTCAAGCAGGGCACCGGGCCCGGTGCGACGGACGCCGAGGCCGCCGGGCTGCGCTGGCTCGGCGAGCATGGCGACGTGCCGGTCCCCAACGTCCACGCGCACGACGACGAGTGGATCGTGATGGACTACGTCCCGCCGACCTATCCCGAGCCGGCCGCGGCGGAGGCGTTCGGGCGCGGCTTGGCGTGCCTGCACCGGCGGGGCGCGTCCGCGTATGGGACGCCACCGCCGGGCGGACCGGCGAACGCCTGGATGGGCTTGGCGCCGATGCGCAACGAGCCGCGCGCGGACTGGGCAGTGTTCTACGCCGAGCACCGGGTGCTGCCGTACGTGGAAATGTGTGTCGACCAGGGCCTCTACGACGCGGAGCAGGCCGCGGTCTTCGAGCGGTTGTGCTCCCGGCTGCCGGAGCTGGGCGGCCCGCCGGAGCCGCCGTCCCGCGTCCACGGCGACGCCTGGAGCGGCAACGTGCACTGGGCGCAGGGTGCGGTGTGGTTGATCGACCCGGCCGCGCACGGCGGGCACCGCGAGACCGACCTGGCGATGCTGCACCTGTTCGGCACGCCGCTGCTGGACCGCATCGTCGGCGCGTACGAGGAGGCGGCGAAGGACCTGGATGCCCCGCTCGCCGACGGATGGCGGGACCGGATGGACCTGCACCAGCTGTTCCCCCTGCTGATGCACGCCGCAGTGTTCGGCGCGGGGTACGCCCGGCAGGCGCTCCGGGCGGCGCAGACCGCACTGCACTGACGGGCCCGGAATCGAATACGACCCGCACGCCCGGTTCGCCCCGCTCCGTCCGGCACGCCACACGCTGCAGAGACCTCCCCGCACCGCCCGTGGCGGCGACGGCTTACCGTAGGGGTGTGCGGCTGAAGTTCCTCCTCCGGCCGAGCTGGCTCGCCCTCGTGGTGGGCGTGCTCGCCTTCGCGTTCGCCTGCTTCACGCTGCTGTCCCCGTGGCAGTTCAACCGCAACGGCGAGCGTGAGGTCCAGAACAACGCCATCCAGGCCTCCATGACCGCCGAGCCGCGTCCGCTGAACGACGTCCTGCCGCCCGGCACCATCCCGGACAGCCGCACGGAGTGGACCCGTATCTCGACCACCGGGACGTACCTGCCCGAGCACGAGGTCGTCGCGCGGCTGCGGACGGTGCAGGGCCAGCCCGCCTTCGAGGTGCTCACCCCGTTCCGCACGACCGACGGCCAGGTGATGGTCGTCGACCGCGGTTACCTGCAGCCGGACTCCCGCACCGAGGTCCCGCCGTATGCCGCGCCACCAGCGGGCACCGTCACCCTCGTCGCGCGGATCCGGCAGGACGAGACCGACCCGAAGAACCGGGACGCGTTCGCCGACGCCTCCACCCACGGCGGTCTCCAGAGCTACAGCGTCGACTCGCGCGTCGTGGCGCGGGCGAGCGGCCTGGACATCCGCCGCGGCTACTTCCAGCTCGACTCCGGCCAGCCCGGGGTGCTCAACGCGCTCCCGCTGCCGCAGCTGGACGCCGGCCCGTTCTTCTCCTACGCGCTGCAGTGGATCGCGTTCGGGGTCATGGCCATCGGAGGCCTGGTGTACTTCACCGTTCGCGAGATGAAGCCCGGCGGCGTGCTCAACGAGATGGCCCAGCGGGAGAAGAACCGGCGCAGGCGGAAGTCGGTGGCCGAGATTCTGGCCGAAGACGAGGCAGCGGCACGCGGCGAGGCTAACGAGGACGGCGCCGGAGACCGAGAAGAGCAGCCAGCACACCGGAACTGAGTCCGGCCAGCCACCCGACCACCCGGGACAGCTCGACCGCGCGGGTGACGTGCCCGGCGTCCGGGTTCCGCCCGTCGCCCAGCACCGGCAACTCCTCGACCCCGTGCGGGTAGACCGTCCGGCCGCCGACGCGGATCTCCAGTGCCCCGGCGAACGCCGCCGCCATCCGGCCGGCGTTGGGGCTCGGGTGCGCCGCGCTGTCCCGCCGCCACGCCCGCCACGCCCCGGCCGCCGAACCACCGACCACCGGCGCGCTCGACACCGTCAGGGCGGCCGCGAACCGGGTCGGCAGCAGGTTGACCAGGTCGTCCAGACGCCGCCCGAACCAGCCGGCCGGTCGCGTCGGATCGCCGAGCGCCCGCAGCACCGAGACCGTGCGCGCGGCGAGCAGACCGGGCATCCCCGCGACCGCACCCCAGAACAGCGGGCCGACGACGGCGTCCGCGGTGTGCTGCGCGACCGATTCCACCGCGGCGCGGGACAGGCCCACCACGTTCAGCCCGCCGGTCTGCCTGCCATCCAGTTCGGACAGTGTCTCGCGGGCCGCGTCGAGTTCGCCCTCTTCCAGATCGCGGGCCAATTCGGTGCCGTCGGCGGCGAGACCGGCGCCACCGAGGACGGCCCAGGTCACCACGGCGGTGCCCAGCGCCTGCAGCACCGGACCGCGTCGCACCGCGCGCTCGGCCAGCACCCCGGCCACGACGGCCGAGCCGGCCAGGCCGCCGGCGAAGGCCACGCCGGCGAGGCGGTGTCCGGGCAACCGGGCGTCGAGGGTCCGGGCGGCGCGGGTGAACACGGTGACCGGCCGGCCGCGTTTCGGCTCGCCGATCACCCCGTCCGCCGCCGCGCCCAGCAGCAGTCCGATCGCCCGTGCGGCACTCACCTGTGGCTCCCCGCCGTCTGAGTCGTCTGCGAACGCGGGTGAGACTAGTCGAACTGTTCGGCCACCTCGTCGCGCGCCTGGACCATGATGTCGCGCATCGCGCGCTCGGCCCGCCCGGCGTCCGCCACGTCGATCGCGTGGGCGACCTCCAGGTGCAGCGCAACCGCCTCCGGCTGCGGTTCCGGTGGCATCAGGCCGTGCTCGGTCCGCCCGGTCAGCACCTCGGCGACGACCGCGGACAGCTGCGTGAACATCGGGTTCCCCGAGGCCGCGAGCACCCCGTGGTGGAACGCGATGTCGTGCCCGAGAAAAGTCGTCAGGTCCCGGGCGTGTGCAGTGGCCTCCAACCGGGCACCCAGAGCACGCAAGCGTCCACGCTCCTCGGGACTCGCCCGGAGCGCGGCGAAACGTGCGGCGCTCGGTTCGACGGCCCAGCGCAGTTCCATCAGGTTGCGCAGGGCCACCGGACGGTGCTCGCTGTCCAGCTGCCAGCGGATCAACCGGGGGTCGTAGTGGTTCCAGTCGACGCTGTCCCGCACGGTGATACCGACCCGGCGTTTGCTGGTGGTCAGGCGCATCGCCTCGAGCGCGCGCACCACCTCGCGCGCGACGGTGCGCGAGGCGCTGTAGGTCTGCTGCAGCTCCTCCAGCCGCAGTACCGAACCGGGCGGCAGCTTGCCGCAGGCGATCGCGGTTCCCACCGCATCGAGCATGCGCTCGTGCATTCCCTCGGCCACGAACGTGACGCTAGACCACTGATTCGATTAAGTAGTACTTGTGGCTTGAATAAGTAGTACCTTTACGTTGCACTGATCGAGTGACAGCGAGGTCTGCGATGTTGTGGGAGCGAAGCCAATGACGGTCATCGTCGTGATGGGTGTCGCCGGTTCGGGCAAGACGACGGTGGGTTCGGGATTGGCCGAGCGCCTCGGCGTCGAGTACGCCGAAGCGGACACCTTCCACCCGCCGGCCAACATCGAAAAGATGGCGTCGGGGCATGCACTGAACGACGACGACCGGTGGCCGTGGCTGCGCGCGATCGCGGCGTGGATCTCCGAGCACCAGCGAACGGGCGGCGTGGTCTCGTCGTCCGCCCTCAAGCGCCGCTACCGCGACGTGCTGCGCAGCGGCGGAGACGTGTGGTTCCTGCACCTCGACGGCCCGCGGGAGGTACTGGCGGAGCGGATGCAGGCACGAAGCGGGCATTTCATGCCGGTGTCGCTGTTGGACTCCCAGCTCGGCGACCTCGAATCCCTCGAAACCGATGAGCGCGGCATGGTCGCCGACATCCTCGAATCCCCCACGGCCATCATGGACCGCGCGCTCACCGAGCTGGCAAAGGAGCAAGCGTGAGCACACTCGCCGCCGCGGCACTGACACAGTCCACAGAGGTCCGCCTCGTCATCGCGACCCTGGTCGGCATCGCCCTGATCGTCGTCCTGATCAGCAAGGCCCACCTGCACGCGTTCCTGGCCCTGATCATCGGATCAGTGGTGGTGGGCCTGCTGGCGGGGATGCCGGTCGACAAAGTGATCAAGAGCTTTTCCAGCGGGGTCGGCTCGACCGTCGCGTCGGTCGGCCTGCTGATCGCGCTGGGCGCGATGCTGGGCAAGCTGCTCGCCGACTCGGGCGGGGCCGAACAGATCGTCGACACGATCCTGTCCCGCACCTCGTCGAAGGCGCTGCCGTGGGCGATGGCCCTGATCGCGGCTCTCATCGGGCTGCCGATGTTCTTCGAGATCGGCCTGGTCATGCTGATCCCGGTCGTGCTGCTGGTCGCCAAGCGCAGCGGCAGGCCGCTGATGCTGGTCGGGATCCCCGCCCTGGCCGGGCTTTCGGTGTTGCACGGCCTGGTGCCGCCGCACCCGGGGCCACTGGCCGCCGCGGGCGCTCTGAACGCGAGCGTCGGTGTCGTGCTCGGCCTCGGCCTGCTGGTCGCCATCCCGACCCTGATCATCGCGGGCCCGTTGTTCGGCCGTCTCGCCGCGAGGTGGGTGCCGGAGGCGAACGCGCCGGAACACCTGATCCCGGCCGCCGGCGGAACGGAGGACGAGCGCCCGCGGCCGAGCTTCGGCGCGACCCTGGTGACCGTGCTGTTGCCGGTTGTCCTGATGCTCGGCAAAGCGGTCGCGGACCTCGTCGCCGGCAGCGGCAACCCCGTGCGACGGGTGCTCGACTTCGCCGGTGACCCGCTGATCGCGCTGCTCGTGGCCGTGCTGGTGGGCATGTTCACGCTGGGCCGCGCGGCCGGGTTCACCCGCGACCGGCTGTCGTCGACGATCAGCGGCTCGCTGGGACCGATCGCCGGGATCATCCTGATCGTCGCCGCTGGCGGCGGGTTCAAGCAGATCCTCGTCGACGCGGGCGTCGGCAACGTCGTCACCCAACTGGCCCAGGGCGCCCACATCCCCGCGCTGGTCCTCGGCTGGCTGGTCGCGGTCCTCATCCGGCTCGCGACCGGCTCGGCGACGGTGGCGACGGTGTCCGCAGCCGGACTGGTGTCCGGCCTCGCGGCCACGATGCCGCCGACCGGGGCGGCCCTGATGGTGCTCGCGGTCGGTGCGGGCTCACTGTTCTTCTCACACGTCAACGACGCCGGGTTCTGGCTGGTGAAGGAGTATTTCGGCCTGTCCGTGGGTCAGACCATCAGGAGCTGGTCGATCATGGAGACGGTGATCTCGGTGGTCGCGATCGCGATCATCCTGCCGCTGGGCGCACTGCTCACCTGACGTCGCCGGAAGGGGCCTTCGGCGGTGCCGAAGGCCCCTTCCCCCGTCCACACCCGCGTTGCACGCTGGCGACATGACCGACAAACTGCTGATCGACGAGTACCTGTCCGTCTACGACGCCGATCAACTCGACGCCGTCGTCGTGGACGCCCCGCCGGCGACGACCTACCGGGCGATTCGCGACCTCGACTCCGACGAGGTCGCTCAGTCCGTCCCGCTGGTGCGCGTGCTCGGCCGCGCGCGCGCGATTCCGGCCGCGATCGCCGACCGTCTCCGCGGTGGTGCCGAACCGCCGCCGGAAGCCCTGTCCGCCGAGGAGTACCAGAGAGCGTTCGTCCTGCTCGACGAACGGCCCGGCACGGAGTTCGTCGTCGGCATGATCGGCAAGTTCATGACGGCCACCCAACTGGAGTTCCGCCGCCTCGAACCCGGCGAGTTCACCGGCTTCGCCGAACCCGGCTACGGCAAGGTGGCGGTGAACTTCGTCGTCCAGCCCTACGGATCCACCCGGTCGCTGCTGACCACCGAGACCCGCACAGCGACCACCGATCCGGACACGCGCGCCCGGTTCGCCAAGTACTGGACCGTGGTCGGCCCGTTCGCCGGGTTCATCATGCGCAGGTGGCTCCGCCTGGCGAAGCGCAACGCGGAGACCGCCTGAGGGATCGTCGGCTCAACCGCGTTCGGCGTAGGCCCAGGCTTCGAGCATCACGCGGGCGATCGACGAGTTGCCGGGCAGGATCAGCTCGCTCGCCCCGCCCAGGATCGGCACCGGCCTGCCGCGCGCCTCGAACGCCGCGCGCACCTCGGCGCGCGGCACCCACAGCACGGCCTCGATCTCGCCGTCGGCGGGGATCAGCGGGGCGGAGGCGTCGGCCTTCGCGGTGAACCCCAGCATGATCGACCGCGGGAACGGCCACGGCTGACTGCCCAGGTACCGGACGTCGTGCACCTCGGCGCCGACCTCCTCGCGGATCTCCCGCGCACAACAGCCTTCGAGCGACTCGCCGGCCTCGACGAAGCCGGCCAGCACCGAGTAACGCCCGGGCGGCCAGACGGGCTGGCGCGCGAGCAGGACCCGTTCGCCGTTGACGCCCTCCTCGTCGTGCACCAGGCAGATGATCGCCGGGTCGGTGCGCGGGTACTCCTCGCGGCCGCACGCCTCGCACTTCGACGCCCAGCCGAACTGCACCAGGTGCGTCGGGCTGCCGTCGCGCACGCAGAACCGCGCCTGCCGGTGCCAGACCCGCAGCGCCTGTGCCGTCGTGAACAACCCGGCGGCGGTGTCGTCGAGCCGGTCGCCGTGCGCCCGCAGGGTCACCCACAGCTCGCCGTCGACCCGCGGCGCCTCCTCCGGAACACCCCAGCTGCCCGGGATTTCGACGATCTCCTGATCGTCCCCGGGCTCGCCGGGAAGTGACCAGAAGTCGACGCCCTGCCACTCACCCAGGAACACCGCCTCGGCGGGCGGCTCCTCGCCGAACGTCAGGGCCTTCCGGGTCGCCAGACCCGCCTCGCCTTCACGGACGGGGGTGCGCAACTGCTTGTCCAGCAGGATGACCTGGGCGTCCGGCCAGCGGGTGCGCAGGCGCTCGGGGTTGGCCCGCAACGGCTCCTGACGGTCCACTGTGGACCGGGATAGCGTGGGCAGGCGGCTCAGCGAGAACGGTGCGGTCACTTGCCGGGCTCCCCCACCGCGACGCCGCCGAGAGCGGTCAGCTGCGGTGCGAGCGTTTCGGCGTCGCCCACCACGACTCCGGTGAACCGGGTCGGTGCGAAGAACTCGAGGGCGGCCTCGGCGACCTCGTCACGCGTGACTTCGGCGACCCGCCGCGGGTGCTCGGCCAGCCACTCCGGGCCCAGGCCCGCCGCCGTCAGCGCGGCGAGCTGGCTCGCCAGTCCCGCCTGCGAGGACGTCGCGGTGAGCAGCGAGCCGATGGCGTACTGGCGCACCGACTCGACCTCCTCGGGTGCCGGCGGCACAACGCCGAGCCGGCCCAGCTCGTACCTGGTCTCCAGCAGCGCGGCCGCGGTGACCTCGTTGGCCGTGTCCGCGTCGACGCCGACCGTCGCCGTGGCGCCGGTGAACTCGAACCCGGAGTGGGCGCTGTAGGTGTAGCCCTTGTCCTCACGGATGTTCTCGACCAGTCGCGAGGAGAAGTAGCCGCCGTAGGTCAGGTTCGCCAGCTGCAGCGCGGGGTAGCGCGGGTCGGTGCGCGGCAGCGACTGCGCGATGAGCCGGATCTGCGACTGCACCGCGCCGGTGCGCGGCACCAGCAGCAGATCCCCGCCGGTCACCTCGGGCAACCCGGGCAGGGCGACCGCCGCACGGTCCGACGACCAGCCGCCCAGCGCACGCTCGACGTCACCGGCGATCTGGTCCGGGTCGATGTCGCCGACGATCACGAGCACCGAACCGCGCGGCAGCACCGACGCCGTGTGCAGCTCGCGGACCATGCCGGGCTCGACGGCGGACACGTCCTCGGCCTGCGGGACCTCGCTCGTCACCGGGTGGTCGCCGTAGACGTGCTTGAGCAGCGCCTCCCTGGCGATGACCCGCGGCTGCGTGCGGGACACGGCCAGCCGCTCGACCAGCCGCGCCGACTCCCTGGCCACCTCGTCGTCCACATAGGACGCCGCGGTGAGCGCGTCGGCGAGCACGTCCAGCAGTGTCGGCAGACCGGTGGCCAGGCCGTTGCCGGAGATGGTCAGCCGCTCCGGGTCGACCGCGGTGTCCAGCTCACCGCCGATCAGCGCCAGCTCGGTGTCGATCTCGATCCGGTCGCGCCGGGCGGTGCCGGTGAGCATCGTTTCGGCGAGCACCTCGGCGGTGGCCGCGTGCAGGTTGCCGGTGCCGCCGAACGGGATCCGCAGGCGCAGCTCGACCAGCGGCACGGTCGGCTTACGCACCGCGAGCAGGCGCAGACCGTTGGCCAGCACGGTGTCCACGTGCGACAGCTCGGCCGCCGCGGTCTGGGCGCCGAGCTCCGGAACCGGGCGCGGGCCGGTGGCCGTGCGGCCGATCTCCTCGGCGCTGCGGTGCTGAACGGACGTCACTTCGCTCCCCCTTCGGGCTCGACGAGCAGGACCGCGCGCGAGTCGGGCCGCAGCGCCTTGGCGGCGGCGGCCACGTCCTCTCCGGTGACGGCGGCCATCCGGTCCGGCAGCCGGTACACCAGGGACGGGTCCCCGTAGAGCAGTTCGAACGCGCCGAGCGACAGCGTCCGGGACATCAGCCGGTCGTGCTCGGCGTGCAGGCCCGCGCTCCAGCGCGCGGTGACCTTGGCCAGTTCCTGCGCATCCGGCGGCGTGGCTGCCAGCTTCTCCAGCTCCTCGTCCACCGCGGTCAGCACCCGCTCGGCCGTCACGTCCGGCGAGTGGATGGCGGTGATCGAGAACGTGTCCGGGTCGCGGGCCTCGAAGGGGCCGAAGAGGCCCGCGCCCGCACCGATGTCGGTGACCAGCGGCTCGCGGTGCACCAGCCGCTGCTGCAGCCGGGAACCGTCGCCGTCGGTCAGCACGCCGGCCAGCACCAGGTTGGCGAGGTAGGCATCCAGCTCGCCGACCGGGTCGGGCATCCGGTAGCCGACGGCGAGCGCGGGCAGCGGGGCGTGCGGGTCGGTGTGGTGACCGCGGACGTCCCCCGAGGGCGGCGGCTCGGCGAACGAGCGCTTCGGCGGCGCCGGCCGGTGCGGAACGTCCCCGAAGTGCTTGTCGATCAGCTCGCGCGCACGGTCCGGCTCGAAGTCACCGGCGATGGTGAGCACGGCGTTGGCCGGCGAGTAGTAGGTGTCGAAGAAGGCGGCGCAGTCGTCCAGGCTCGCCTGCTCCAGGTCGGTGAAGTCGCCGTACCCGTTGTGCGCGTTGGGGAACGTCTGGTAGAGCACCGGCGGCAGCAAGATCCACGGGAATCCGCCGTATGGCCGGTTCAGCACGTTGAGGCGGATCTCCTCCTTCACCACGTCGATCTGGTTGGCGAGGTTCTCCCGCGTCAGCTTCGGCGCGCGCATGCGGTCGGCCTCGAGGAACAGCGCGCGTTCCAGCGCCGCCGACGGCAGGACCTCGTAGTAGTCGGTGTAGTCCGGGTGGGTCGACCCGTTGAAGGTGCCACCGCTGGACTGCACGATCTTGAAGTGCGCCAGCTTCTCCAGGCTCTCACTGCCCTGGAACATCAGATGCTCGAACAGGTGGGCGAACCCGGTGCGCCCTTCCGGCTCGGAGCGGAAGCCGACGTCGTAGTGCACGGCGACGCCGACCACCGGAGCGGTCGGGTCCGGCGCGAGCACGACGCGCAAGCCGTTGTCCAGGGTGAACCGGGAGGTCCGGGAAATCTCCGCCATGCGCCCACCATACGGCCATCGAGCACCCGCGTGTCCGCGGACGGTCCGGCCCGCGACGAGGAATTCACCAAGTGGACGCCGTGCGGGCCGGCCGGCCGGTCGCCGCACCGTCCACTGTGTACCAGGCGACCGTGGCGCCGGGGCTCGGCCCGCGCAGCTCAGCGGGCGAGCAGGCGCGCGATCGCGGCCGTGATGTCGGCGGCCAGCCGGTCGTCGACCGGAGCGTGCCGGCTGAGCAGGCGGTACCACATCGTGCCGAACGCGAAGTCGACGACGAGCGGGAGCGGGACGTTCTCGGCGAGCCGGCCGGAGTCGACGCCGTGCCGGAGGATCTCGTGCAGGGCGTCGCGACGCGGGCCGAGGACCGTGTCCTGCAGCCGGTTCGACAGGTCCGCGTCGTTCTGGGCGTCGGCCATCAGGCCGATCAGTGCCGGCCCGGTGATCTCGTGGGTGAGCTCGAAGGTGCGGACGAGGACGCGTTCGATGTCGCGGAGCGTGTCGCCGGTGCGCCGGTCGAGGTCGGGCTCCCGGTTGCGCAGGTCGATGAGGGCGTCGAGCAGCACCTGGGCCCGGTCCGGCCACCACCGGTAGACGGTCTGCCGTCCGACGCCGGCCTCGTCGGCGATTGCCTTGATCGTGACCTGCTGGTATCCGTCCCGGCCGCAGATCCGCAGCGCGGTGTCCAGGATCGCGCGCCGGGCCTCGTCGCTGCGGGGACGTCCTCTCATCGCGCGCACTTTACAAGACACCGTGCCTCGGATACTTTTACGGTGCACAGTGTCTCGAAAATGAGGAGAAAGATCGTGACCGAACGAGCCGTGATCCTGGGTGGCACCTCGGGCATCGGGCTGGCGACCGCGCACCGGATGGTCGAGGACGGCCGCGAGGTGATCGTGACCGGGCGCGACGCCGGAAAGCTCGACGCCGCGCTGGCGAAGCTGGGCGGTGCGCGGGGCGAGGTCGTGGACGCGCGGGACTACTCGGCGCTCCACGCGTTGTTCGCCTCGACCGGGCCGGTGGACCACCTGGTCGTCACCGTCACCGGGGCGCCGGGGACGACGGCGTTCGCCGACCTGACGATGGACGGCGTGCGTGAGGGCGTCGACGGGAAGCTGGTGCCGCACACCGCCGCGGCGAGGGCGGCACTGCCGGTGCTGCGGGGCTCGCTGACGTTCGTGACAGCGGCGTCGGCCGGGGCGGCGATGCCGGGGACGGCCGCGCTGGCCGCGGTGAACGCCGGGATCGAAGCGATGGTGCCGGTGCTGGCGGTGGAGCTGGCACCGGTGCGGGTCAACGCCGTGTCCCCGGGCGTGATCGACACGCCGTGGTGGGATTTCCTGGACGCGGGCACCAAGGCGGCCACGTTCGCGGGCTTCGCGGCCGGGCTGCCGGCGGGCCGGGTGGGCACCCCGGACGACATCGCCTCGGCGATCGCGTTCCTGACGGACAACACCTACACCACCGGCGTGGTGCTCCGGGTGGACGGCGGCGGACGGCTGGCCTCGGCCGCCTGAGCGGGCCGGCCGGCGCTGTCAGCTCGGCGGGGCGAACCCCCACGGCGGCGTCGGCTCGCCCGGATCCGCCGACGGCTGGGGTACGGCCACCGGGGCCCACGTGGGCGACCCGGCGTGGCCCTCGGCCCGCCGGCGGCGTTCCGCCAGCACCGCCTGCAGGTACGCCCACGGCGGCACCCCCCAGGGCGGCGGCGCGCCGATCTGGGCGGCGACTTCGTCCACCAGCTGGCGCCCCAACGGTTCCCGCGCGTGTTCGTTCAGCTCGGCGTACCTCGCCAAGTACTGGCGGGCCGTCAGCGCCAGGTCGTCGGTGAACGCGGTCAGGTCGAGCTGGGCCGCCCAGCCGGCCATTGCCGGTGGCATCGTGATGTGCGGCGCCGCCGTCCGCGGGGCGCGCTCCCGGATCACGACGGTCCCCGCCAGGTAGTCGCCCACCCGCTTGGACCGCGGCGAGAACAGTGACACGAACAACGCCACCGCACCCCACGCCAGCACCGGTCCGAAGTCGACGATCGCGCCCGACAGGGCTCGCGTGAGCGCCTGGCGGAACCGGATCGGACCACCGTCGTCGCGCACCGCACGCAGCCCCAGCGCCATCTTGCCGAGCGTGCGGCCCCGGCTGAGCGTCTCGAACAGCGCCGCGTACCCGACCCGCACGAGCACGAAGACGCTCAGCCCCAGCGCGGTGAGCAGCGCCTCGTCGGTCACGCCGGACAAGAAGAGGGCCAGCATGAAGAGCACGAGCACGGCGGCCTGGACGGCCACGTCGAGCGCGAACGCCGCGGCCCGGCTGGCGAGCTGCGCGATCGGCAGCTCCAGCACGACGGCCTCGCCGGTCACCAAGTCGGGTTCGACTGCCACCGGATCACTGTAATCTGCCCGCATGGACGTGGACCTGTTCGTCGCGGCCCACCGCGCCGAATGGGCCCGGCTGGACCAGCTGCTCAGCGCCGGCCGGCTGACCGGCCCGGAGGCCGACGAGCTGGTCGCGCTGTACCAGCGCACCGCGACGCACCTGTCGGTGGTGCGGTCGTCGGCACCGGACCCGGCGCTGCTGTCCTGGTTGTCGTCGCTGGTCACGCGCGCCCGCTCAGCCGTCACCGGATCGCACGCCCCGGCGTGGCGCGAGGTGGGGCTGTTCTTCGCGCAGCGGTTCCCCGCCGCCGTCTACACCAACGTCCGGTGGTGGTTGCCGACCGCGCTGGTGGCCATCGTGCTGAGCGGGCTGATCGGCGCCTGGATCGCGAGCGATCCCCAGGTGCAGGCGGCCATCGCGGCGCCCGAGGAGGTCCGCGCGCTCACCGCGCCGGGCGGGCAGTTCGAGACCTACTACTCCAGCAACCCGGCCGCCTCGTTCGCCGCGCAGGTGTGGACGAACAACGCCTGGGTCGCCGCGACGTGCCTGTTCTTCGGCGTGCTGCTGGGAATTCCGGTGCTGATCGCGTTGTGGCAGAACGTGCTCAACGTCGGCCTGTCGGCCGGTTTCATGGCCGCGGCCGGGCGTCTGGACGTTTTCTTCGGGCTGATCACCCCGCACGGGCTGCTGGAGCTGACCGCGGTGTTCGTCGCGGCGGGCACGGGTCTCCGGCTGGGCTGGACGGTCGTCAACCCCGGACGGCGGTCCCGCTCGGTGGCGCTCGCGCAGGAGGGCCGGGCGGCGGCGGGGATGGCCCTAGGGCTCGCGTGCGTGCTGCTCGTGTCCGGCGTGATCGAGGCGTTCGTGACGCCGTCCGGGCTGCCGACCTGGGCGCGGATCGCGATCGGGGTGGGCGCCGAGGTGCTGTTCCTGCTGTACGTGTTCGTGCTCGGGCGGCGGGCCGTGCGCGCCGGGGTCACCGGGGACGTGGAGTCCCACCACGCCGGTGACCTGCTGCCCGAGGCGGGCTGACACGCCGTTGCCGCGAATCGTCGGTGGTGGGTCTTAGGGTGAAGGCCATGCGGTTCGAGCTCTCCGACGACACCTACAGCCAGGTCAGCGCCCTCGCCGAGCAGGCGGGACAGTCCGTGGGCGAGTGGGTCCGGGCTGCCGTCGAGCGGGAGGCGTACCGGCAGCTGTGCGAGCAGCAGGCGCGATGGAACGCCGAGCACCCCGAGCAGGTGCGCGCCGCCGCGGACGACTGGCGTGCCCGTGGCTCTTCGGCCGCGTAGGGGCCAGATCTGGGCGGTGTCCGGCGGATCGCGGCAGGTGCTCGTCTTCTCGGGCAACATGCTCAACGACATCGACGACGAACACGTGGTGACGATGGAGGTCATCGAGCATGCCGTGCCGCTGAGCGTCGCCACCGGCGCGGGCGGATGGGTTCGGTACACGTGGCTGGACCACGTGCCGAAGGAATCGCTGACCCGCCGGCTCGGCGAGGTGCCGGAGGAGCTCATGCAGCGCCTGAGCACGCGCCTGTTCATGGTGATCGCCACCGGCTGACGTCGCACATTGTCGAAAAAGTGCCGCGTCGGCGCTCCATCGCGGCGGCACATTGTCGAAAATGTGCGACGTGGTTAGAGGTGGCCGGCGGCCTTCAGTGCCAGGTATCGGTCGGCGAGGGCCGGGGCCAGGTCCGCCGGCACGGCGTCCACCACCTCGACCCCGCGCTGGACGAGCAGGCTCGTCACGTGACGCCGCTCCGCCAGCGTCCGTTCCGCGGCGGCCGCGTCGTAAACCGCCTCCGCGTCACCCCTCGACCGGGCCATTTCGGCGACTCGCGGGTCCGCCACACCGGCCACCAGCAGCTGGTGCCGGCCGACCACGGACGGCAGCACGCGCAACAGGCCCTCCTCCAGCGGCGCCGCCTCCAGCCCGGTCAGCAGCACCACCAGCGACCGCCGCCGGGCGCGGCGCAGCACCTCGGCGACCATGCCGCGCGCGTCGGTCTCCACGAGGCTCGCCTCGAGCGGCGCCATCGCGTTCACCAGGCCCGGCAACAGCTCACCGGCCGCGAGCCCGCTCACGTCCGCGCGCACCTGGCGGTCGTAGGCCAGGAAGTCGACGCGGTCCCCGGCCCGCGAGGCCAGCACCGCCAGCAACAGGGCGGCGTCCATCGCCGCGTCCAAGCGCGGCATATCACCCACCCGGCCCGCCGACGTCCGGCCGGTGTCCAGCACCAGCAACACCCGCCGGTCCCGCTCCGGACGCCACGTCCGCACCATGACGTCCGCCGCCCGCGCCGACGCCCGCCAGTCGATGGACCGCACGTCGTCGCCGATGACGTACTCCCGCAGCGAATCGAACTCCGTCCCCTCGCCCCGCACCAGCGCCGCCTGACGGCCGTCGAGCTGCTGCAACCGCGCCAGCCGCGACGGCAGGTGCTTGCGGCTGGTGAACGGCGGCAGCACCCGCACGCTCCCCGGCACGCGGTGCGATCCCTGCCGCCCCGCGAGCCCGAGCGGTCCCAGCGCGCGCACCGTGACCCGGTGGGACGACCGGTCGCCACGGCGCACCGGATGCAGCCGCACCACGACCGTCCGCCGCTCCCCGGCCGGCACCGCGATCGGGAACCGGTCCCGCTCCACCCCGGCGCTCGGCGGCCAGGCGTCCCGCACCATCCCGCGCAGCGCACGCGATCCCGGGTTCGTCACCGACAGCGTCACCTCGACCGTCTCGCCCAGCCGCGCCGCCGTCGCGCCGGACCGCGCGAACACCAGTCCGCGCACCGAAGCCGCGAGCAGGAGGTCGGCCGCGACACCGAGCGCGAGCACGCCGAGCACCGCGAGCACGCCGGTCCAGGACGGCACCCCGAGCGCGACCACGACGATGCCGACGAGTGCGAGGAGGCCGACGCGGCCGGTGATCGCCATATCAGCGCGGGACGGGAACAGTGGCCAGCACGCGTTCGATCACGCCGTCGGCGGTCGCGCCCTCCAGCTCGGCCTCCGGGCGCAGGTCCAGCCGGTGCCGCAGCGCTGGCCGCGCAAGCGCTTTCACGTCGTCCGGGGTGGCGAACCCGCGCCCGGACAGCCAGGCCCACGCCTTCGCCGTGCTCAGCAGCGCGGTCGCTCCGCGCGGCGAGGCACCCAGCGACAGCGACGGCGACTGCCGGGTGGCCCGCGCGATGTCGACGATGTAGCCGACGACCTCGCTGCTGATCTGAACGGTCTTCACCGCCGCCCGCCCGGCGGCGATGTCGTCCGGCCCGGCCACCGCGGTCACGCCGGCGGCGCGCACGTCGCGCGAAACGGTCGCGCGGAACCGCAACCAATCGAGCGGATCGTAGATGCCGGCGACCTTCCAGCTCGCGAAGTTGTGGTCGCCCGAGACGCTCTGCAAGCTCGTCGCCTCGTTTTGGGTCTCGCGTGCCGAGAAGTTCGTGTGGAACTTCTGCGTCATCGGCACGTCGAGCTCGCCGTACGCCTCGAGCACGTCGATCGTGCCGCCGCGGTCGAGACCGTACGAGAGCAAGTACGAGCTGTACCAAGGCTGATTCGCGAGGTCGTGCGTCGTATCGGCCTCGTCGCTGCGCCACTCGAGTCCCGTCGCGAGCGCGATCGGGCCGGCCCAGCCTTCGGAAAGCGTCGTGCGGAAGTTGATGCCGAGCGCGTCCTGCGTGTACTCGTTGTCTTCCTTGAGCGTTCGAAACACGTAGTCGAGCGCCGCTTGGCTCGCGTTGCCGTTGCCCATGATGTTCAGCGGCACGCAGCCGGCCGCGTTCGCGGCGAACGTCGGCGAACCCGGGACCGTCGCGCGGCAGACGATCTGAGTCGGATTGAGCGGATTGACGACGGCGTCGAGCGCCCAGCGCAGGAAGTCGTACGGCCGGGTAAGGGTGTCGGCACCGGCGAGACTTCCGACCATGTTGTGGAACAGCCGCTG